>Ga0208041_1000016_pt1:182500-301957 | contig 301957 bp, 240 predicted proteins | sample AD_SCU002_MetaG_FD_184453 | JGI IMG/M metagenome (GOLD analysis project Ga0208041, IMG submission 184453) | Active sludge microbial communities of municipal wastewater-treating anaerobic digesters from China - AD_SCU002_MetaG (SPAdes) (version 2) | ecosystem: Engineered >... | reverse complement strand
TCTTAACAAGCTATTTAAGATGCTTGTCAGGAGCAAAACCGGCAGATCTTTTGGGCTAATTGAGCATTTTTGTTATTTACTCATTCTCAGAGTCGGTCAGATGCTAAAAATGAGAAAAATGGGACTGGAATTTGCCGGAATATAAATTTAACCTTATTTTGTTAAGAACTAACTCTGAAAAAGTCTTCTCTGCAACAGCCTGCGGGACGGATAATCTCTTTACCTTTGAAATTCATCCATTCATTCACTTATAGAATTCCGTCCTCTAATAAGGGTGTTGAGAAAATTAACAGTGGAAGAGTGGAATAGGGGAAAAGTGGAACTGAGGAAGAGTTATGAGCTATAAAGATTTGGATCTCTGGAAGGTCAGTATGGATTTGGTGGTTGATGTTTATCAAATGACCGCAAAATTCCCCAAAACAGAGATATACGGTTTGACCTCGCAGATTCAGAGAGCAATTGTTTCTATTCCATCGAATATTCACCCAGTCAAATTGTTTTAGATTTTGGAAGATTTTTTCTTTACATATGTTTTAAAAAGTTTATCAGATGGTAAATTTTACACGGGTTATACGAAAAATCTAAAACTAAGATTTGAGCAACACGAGAAAGGATTGGTTGAGTCAACAAAGAATAGAAGACCATTAATTTTAATTTATTATGAGGCATGTTTAAGGCAAGCAGATGCAGTACATAGAGAAAAATATCTTAAATCATATTATGGGAAATTGTTCTTGCATAATAGACTCAAATCTTATTTGACGGGGTAAAGCTGAAGGAAGCAGTAGGAAAGGAACAAAAGAATTTATACAGTTTCTTTGGGTTGCAAACGCATCTCTATCTGAATTTGAAACACAGCTTGAAATTGCTCTACGATTGGGATATGTTACTGATACGGAAAAGTATATTGAAAAAGTGAAGCATATAAGAAAAATGTTACATGGATTAATTAAATCTCTGGAAGGAAAATGAAGGGGTTAATTCCTATTTCCCGTTCCTCCGTTCTTCCGTTCCACTTTTACACTTTTCCTTTGCCTTTGCCTCCACCTGCGGCGGATAATCTTTTAATCTTTAAGTCTTTTTGTCTCTTGACCTTTTAGTCTATTAATCTTTTAACCTCCGCCGAGGCGGAACCTTTTCCTTTATGTTTTCGGTCATACTACCATACATCCAATAATACTTCAGAAGAAACAGGAATTCAGAAAATTAGTACAAATCTTAAAAATATTTACAGTATTAAGAAATGGAAAGTGAAAAAATTATTAAATTACCGAAATATTTAGATCTTCGGGGAAATCTTTCGGTCATAGAAGAGGAAACACAAACTCCATTTAGCATTAAAAGAGTTTACTGGATTTATGATGTGCCGGGAGGACAAGTGCGCGGAGGGCACGCGTTTAGAAAACAGAAAGAATTGATTGTTGCCTTATCGGGAAGTTTCGATGTTCACATTGATAATTCATATAAGAAAAAAAAATACTTATTAAATCGCTCATACTTTGGGTTATATATACCAAACGGACTATGGAGAGAAATGACCAACTTTTCAACCAATGCTCTCGCATTGATTCTCTCGTCAACGCGATATAGTGAAAAAGACTATATTAGGAATTACGAAAGCTATTGTAAGGCAATAAAAAGTTATGAAAAATAGCATATACGAATGTATTATTGTCCCACTGACGAAAATTCATAACAGAGCGGGAAACATAACCGTTGTAGAGGGTAATATAAGTTTGCCTTTTAAAATCCGGAGACTATATTATTTATATGATATTCCAGCGGGAATGGACAGAGGGGGGCATGCTCACAAAAAACTTTATCAACTTATTGTGGCAGCATCGGGAGCATTTGAAGTGCTTCTGGATGATGGAAAAAACAAAAAGGTTGTTAGACTCAACAGACCAGATTATGGGTTATTGGTCGTACCCGGTATATGGAGGGAAATATTTGAATTTTCTTCCGGTGCAGTTTGTCTGGTTCTGGCATCGCAAAAGTATAAAGAAAGTGATTATATAAGGAACTATCAGGAGTTTATCAGATTCAGGAGAAATTTTGGAAAAATTCATTCATAGTACTGCAGATGTTCAAACCACAAAAATTGGAACAGGTACGAAAATCTGGCAACATTGTATCATTTTATCCGGGGCTGAAATAGGATGCAATTGCAATATTTGTGCTTTTTGTTATATTGAAAACGATGTAATTATAGGAAATAATGTCACCATTAAGAGTCACATATCATTATGGGATGGTGTTTGCATTTCGGATAACGTACACGTAGGTCCTAATGTAGTTTTTACAAATGATTTGAGGCACAGAAGCAAAAAGGAATTTATCTTAAAGAAAATAACAATTGCCAAAGGAGCATCAATTGGAGCAAACAGTACGATTTTGGCAGGTATCAATATAGGCAAATATGCAATGACCGGAATCGGATCAGTAATAACAAGGGATATTCCCGATTATGCGCTTGTTTATGGAAATCCAGCTAGGGTAAAAGGATGGGTTGACGAAATTGGGAATAAGTTAGAACAAGTTTCGGACGAAATCTGGAAGTTTCCGGATGGAAGAAAATTAGATATCAAGGCAAATAAAATACTTTAGTTACAATTAGTTATATTGATAAAATTCTTAGACCTGCAGAAAGTAAACTTTTCATACCAACAAGAAATTGAAGATGCATTATTGCGGGTTTTTCGGTCGGGTAGGTATTTGCTTGGAGAAGAGTTGAACTCCTTTGAAAGCGAGTATGCTGATTATATTGGAACGAAGCATTGTATAGGCGTTGCCAATGGGCTTGATGCTCTCAGAATAATTTTAAGAGCTTATATTGTAATGGGAAAGATAAATGAAGGTGATGAGGTTTTGGTGCCTGCCAACACTTATATTGCATCAATGTTGGCAATTACGGAAAACAGACTGAAGCCGGTATTAGTAGAACCGGATATAAACACATATAATATAGATCCAATGCTAATCGAGGGGCAGATTACTGAAAAAACAAAAGCCATTATGATTGTGCATCTCTATGGACAAAATGCAATGCATCCTGAAATAAAAAAAGTTGCAGAGAAATATAATTTAATTTTAATAGAAGACAATGCGCAAGCTCAGGGGTGTCTTTATAAAAATAAACGGACAGGTTCTTTAGGGCATGCCGCAGGTCACAGTTTTTATCCGGGGAAAAATCTTGGTGCTTTGGGGGATGCCGGGGCTATCACTACAAACGATGATGAATTAGGGGAGTTAGTCAGAATTATCGGGAATTACGGTAGTAAAATCAAGTATCACAATTTGTATAAAGGATTAAACTCAAGACTTGATGAAATACAGGCAGCAGTATTAAGAATAAAATTAAGATATTTAGATGCTGATAATCAGAAGAGACGTACAATTGCACAATATTATTGCAGCAGTATAACAAATAATGCAATTATTCTTCCACATTTCAACATCACATCACTTTTCGAAGAAGAACATTCCAAATCACATGTATGGCATTTATTTGTAGTCAGAGCTGAGCAGAGGGATGCATTTCAGAATTATCTTACTGAAAATAACATTCAAACTAACATACACTATCCTGTTCCGCCACATAAGCAACATGCATATTTTGAATGGAATAATGAACATTTACCTATTACGGAAAGAATACACAGGGAAGCGATCAGCTTACCAATTAGCCCTATATTAGAATTAGTAGATGTGAATAAGATAACCACAATCGTTAATGGTTATAATTAAATAGTGTCAAACTTTGATTGAAGCTAAAAACCTCATAACAAGATATCTCCCTCAACCGGTCATAATTTGTATTAAAACGGTAAAATCATGGTTTTGGGGAGCAATATTCAAAATAAATTTATTTTTTGTAAAAACAAATCATAAAAAAGCTTTGGTAAATGCAAAAAATAAAATCAGTAAAAATCAAAAAATAAAGATTGTTTTTTTTGTTATCCATGAATCGGTTTGGAAATATGATGATGTTTATAAACTCCTTTTAGCTGATGGGAAATATGAATTATTCATAGTCATTGTACCTTATATTGTTTATGGTAAACAAATAATGCTTTCTGAAATGGATAGAGCATTTGAGTATTTCTCAGACAGGGGTTTTAGAACGATAAAAGCATTGAGCAATAATGATGGACAATGGCTTGATATAAAAAGAGTCATTAATCCTGATATAGTTTTTTTTACTAATCCTCACAATATTACTAGGAAGGAGTATTGTATAAGTTCTTGGAAAAATAGTTTAACTTGTTATACTCAATACTCATTTCACATAACTCACTTAAATTTCGTGCAATACGATCAATTATTCCATAATATAATTTGGAAGTTATTTTATGAAACTCCTATCCATATGGAACTGGCAAAGAAATATGCCCGCAATAAAGCTGAGAATGTTGTAGTGACAGGTTATCCAGGGACGGATATTTTTCTTAACAAAGAGTATGAACCAAAAAATAATTGGAAATTTCGAAATAAAGCAATTAAAAGAATTATTTGGGCTCCCCACCACACTATTTTGCCAGAAGATTCAAATTTGGGATATTCCACATTCTTAGTATATTATAATTTTTTTCCTACAATGTTAAAAAAATTTCGAGGCGAAATACAAATTGCATTCAAGCCACATCCAATACTTAAGGCGAAATTATATAATTATTCTGGGTGGGGTAAAAAAAGAACAGATGCATATTATAGTTTTTGGAGAAATTGTGAATTTGGACAACTCGAAGAGGGAGAATATGCGGATTTGTTTCTAACTTCAGACGCGCTGATATTCGATAGTGCCTCATTTATGACCGAGTATATTTATACAGAAAAACCATCATTGTTTTTAGTAAGGAATAATGAGATTATTAATAGGTTTAACAATTTTGGAGAGCTGGTATTTAATCATATTTATCATGCTAGAAATCGTAAAGACATCGGGGAATTTATTCAAAAAATAGTATTACTTGGTGGTGATGAAAAGAAAGATGCAAGATTAAAATTCAAAGAGGCATTTTTATTACCCCCAAACAATACCTTCGCATCATCGAATATATATAATTACATATCAAATCAATTAGCAAAAGAGGATAAATAATGAAAAGTGTTTATGTTGGCATGAGCGCTGATTTAATTCATCCGGGGCATCTAAATATCATTAAAGAAGCTGCAAAACTAGGTGACGTTACAGTTGGATTGTTGACTGATAGGGCAATAGCTAGTTACAAGCGGTTACCTTTTTTAAACTATGAACAAAGGAAGATAATTATCGAAAATATAAAAGGAGTCGTGAAGGTTGTTCCTCAAGATTCACTTGATTATCGTCCGAATCTCTACTGGTTAAAACCAAATTACGTTGTTCATGGAGATGATTGGAAAACCGGTGTTCAGAGTAATACCCGGCAACAAGTTATAGAAGCCCTGAAAGAATGGGGGGGGGGATTGGTAGAGGTTCCATATACTAAAGATATCTCTTCGACATTACTGCACCATGCAATAAAAGATATAGGTACTACCCCCGCAATTAGATTGCAGCAATTAAAAAGATTAATTGGTGCAAAAAAATCTGTACGTGCGATTGAGGCGCATTCAGGACTCTCGGGTTTAATCGCAGAACATACATGGGTCGAAGTGAATGGAGAAAAAAGAGAGTTTGATTGTATGTGGGCCAGTTCACTTACAGATTCAACCGCAAAAGGTAAACCAGATATTGAGGCTGTTGATATTACCGCAAGATTAAATAACATTAATGATCTTTTAGAAGTAACAACAAAACCTATAATTTTTGATGGCGACACTGGTGGAAAAATAGAGCATTTTGTTTTTACCGTAAGAACACTAGAGAGGTTAGGCGTATCAGCAATAATTATTGAGGATAAAATCGGTCTTAAAAAGAATTCATTATTTGGTACAGATGTTAAACAGGAGCAAGATTCTATTGAGAATTTCTGTGAGAAAATTAAATCTGGAAAGAGGGCACTTGTAACTGGGGATTTTATGATTATTGCCAGAATTGAAAGTTTAATATTAAAAGCAGGACAAGAAGATGCATTAAAGAGGGCAAAAGCATATATTGAAGCTGGTGCTGATGGTATTATGATTCATTCTAAAGAAAAAAGTCCGGACGAAATCATTCAGTTTTGTAAAGATTATAAAAATTTTGATAAAAAGGTTCCACTAGTCGTAGTTCCATCGAGCTATGATACGATTTGTGAGCGAGAACTGGAAGAGTACGGAGTTAATATAATAATCTATGCTAATCAACTTTTGCGCAGTGCTTATCCAGCAATGGTTTCAACAGCAAAATCAATTCTTATTAATCAGAGAGCGTATGAGGCCAGATCATTTATGATGTCAATAAAAGATATAATAACATTAATTCCAGGCGCAAAATGATAGAATGTAGTGATTTATTTAACGAGCTAAGACTTAAAGGGGTTGATTTTTTTTGTGGAGTCCCAGATTCCTTATTAAAAGATTTTTGTGCTTACATTACTTGTAATACTTCGCAAAACGAACATATAATAGCAGCAAATGAAGGAGCTGCTTTATCAATTGCTGCCGGATATCATCTGACAACCGGAAAAATACCGTTGGTTTATCTACAGAATTCTGGGCTGGGTAATCTTATAAATCCATTACTTTCATTAGCTGATAAAGAGGTATATGGAATTCCCGTTATTCTAATGATCGGATGGAGAGGAGAACCGGGTAAAAAGGATGAACCTCAGCATATTAAACAAGGCCGGGTGCAGAATAAAATATTGGAGGCCATGGAGGTACAATATAAAATCTTGGACTCGTCTATAAAAGAAATAACTTTGTTTGTAGAAGACATATTTTCCGAGACGCTTCGAAGACAATCACCCACAGCAATAGTAGTTAGAGAAAAAACCTTTTCCCCATTTAACCTACACCTTCAAACAGAGCAAAATTTCGAAATGAGTCGGGAAATTGCAATCATTAAGGTGTTGAGTAAACTGTCAGAAGATAGTATTGTGGTTTCAACCACCGGTAAACTGTCAAGAGAGGTTTTTGAATTCAGAGAAAGAACTAATAAAAATCATCAACAAGATTTTTTAACGGTTGGGTCAATGGGACATTGCTCCCAAATCGCTTTAGGTATTTCTCTATATTCTTCAAAAAAAATAGTGTGCCTTGATGGTGACGGGGCTTTGATTATGCATATGGGTTCTTTAGGTATAATCGGGAACAATGCCCACAAAAATTTCTTTCATTTTGTTTTTAATAACGGGGCCCACGAATCAGTCGGAGGACAATCCACTGTTGGATTATCAATTGATATTGTCAAAATAGCATTGGGTTGTGGTTATAAATTTGCATTCAGTATATCTACAGAAAAGGAACTTTTAAAAGTATTAGATAATGTTTTTGACTTGGAAGGACCGTTATTGGTTGAAATAAAAATAAACAAACTTTCCAGGAAAGATCTGGGAAGACCCTCAAAAACTCCGACTGAAAATAAAAATGCGTTAATGAAGTTTATCTCAAGGAACGTATAGAAAGATGCACGATCAAGTTATATATTATAGACTTCATGACTTAAAAAAAATACTCGAGAATAAAAACATAAATCGAATTTTTTTGGTAACTGGCAATAAATCATTTGATAAGAGCGATGCGAAAAATAAGCTAGATTTGCTTCTTCAGAACTTCGATGTATTGAGATATCCGGTTTTGAGACCCAACCCATTATTCGATGACATATTAGAGGGAGCAGAGAAAATAAGAGATTTCCATCCGGAAGTTATTATAGCGATTGGCGGAGGAAGTGTTCAGGACACAGCAAAGCTACTATCTGTAATATCTTTGGAAACGAACAAAGCAAATGAACTAATAATGGGAAAAATATGCTCGCCTAAAAGAGAAATCACTTTTATTTCAATTCCTACAACAGCGGGGAGTGGTAGTGAAGCTACTCATTTTGCAGTAGTGTATAAAGATGGTATTAAGTACTCCGTCGCATCGGAACACCTTCTACCGGATTTTGTTGTTTTAGATCCAACTTTAACTTATACCCTGACGCCATACTTAACTGCGGTCAGCGGTATGGATGCTTTAAGTCAGGCTATTGAATCTTATTGGGCGGTAGGGTCTACAAATGAAAGCAAAGTATTTGCGACTGATGCATTGCGCCTCATTTTGTCGGTTTTTCCTGAAATTGTAAAAAACGCAACCCCCGAAAGTCGGCGCAAAATGCTAATGGGAGCTCATCTAGCTGGGAAAGCAATTAATATTTCCAAAACTACAGCTCCGCATGCAATCTCATATGTAATATCCAGTTTTTTTAAAGTAGCCCATGGTCAAGCAGTGGCCTTAACACTTCCGCTTTTCTTTGAGCATAATTTAGGGGATAGCGGGACCTTAAACCATGGGATAAATAAAAAAGATATCTCAAAGATAAAAACGGATCTATGCCGGCTGTTAAATTGTAAGGATGTTGCAGAGGGGAAAAGAAAAATAACGCAGATAATAAAAGATTGTAATTTAAAAACTAAAATTACAGAATTTGTTAGCAGTGACAAGAGAGTTTTAAATTTAATTATGAATGGGATTAATAAAGAAAGATTAATGAATAATCCTAAAATATTATCAAGCTATGAATTAAAAACATTATTGAGATCAATTGCATGAAATCTATTTGCCTCAAAAGAAAAATAAATTTCTGGGTGCTAATCAATAAATGCGTAATCAGAATTATAATTGGAGTGTGCTTATTTGCCAATTATGTTGTTCGTGCTCAGAACATCTATTTTGGTGATTTGCATGTGCATTCAGAGCTTTCGTTTGATTGTTCAGTGCCAATAGATACAGTTTATTACCAGGCACAGTATGTAGCCAATCTGGATTTTGTATGTGTAACAGACCATGACAGATTCTCGACCGATTCTATTTGGGCAATTGCAATGCAGAAGGCGAATGAATTTTACGCACCAGGCGTTTTTGTCACATTTCTGGGTTGGGAATATACGCACGGGGACGGGCATAAAATAGCATATTATGATAAAAATAATGGCAGGAGATTTGTTCTTGAACATAGTAATCAGAAACAATTCTTAGACTCAGTATTTGCAAATGGGGGCTTGGTGCATATACCCCATCCCGATGGCCAGTGGGGACCATCGGATCTAAGTCAATATCACCCGGGCGTAGTGAAAAATATAGAGGTTACCGGTTGGGGTGGGTACAGACATGAGTATTTCGGTAATCCAAATGCTGATCCTTACCAACAGCCCGGACGCTCTGTACAGAGCTGGCTTAATCATGGAAAACTGTTTGGGCTAATGGGCGTCAGTGATGCACATAATGCATATCCGGTGGGGTCTAAGGGCCTGACGGCAGTTATAGCTGATTCGCTGAACAGAAAAAGCATTTTTGAGGCCATCAGAAAAAGACATGTATATGCCACAACTAACGGACAAAAGATTAAACTGCGTTTCAATTCGGGGAATAATATTATGGGGGATTCAATATATCACAGGTTATACATGCCGAAGCAGTTTGAATTTAGTTGCACAGGAACTGCCAATATTGAAAGAATTGAGGTTATAAAAAACAATCAGGTCTGGCGCACTTATTTCCCGAATAATACAGAATATAATGCTCAATTTGAGGATCGGGATTCGATTTACTATACGTATTACTATTTAAGAATAACCCAGATTGATGGTAATATGGCCTGGTCCAGCCCTATTTTCTTCTTTCAGAGCAGTGACTCCATACTCCCTGTGTTTGATGTGACGTGGAGTAACAATTATTTATTATCTCAAAATTACCCGAATCCATTTAATTTCACTACAACCATCAATTATGAAATCTGCTGTGAGGGATTTGTAGTTATAAAGTTATATGATATTCTGGGAAGGGAAATCGTGACTCTTGTTAATGAAAGAAAAACGAAAGGATTATATAAAATCCCATTTAATGCTAATGGACTGGAGAGCGGGATATACTTTTATATATTCTCATTAAAAAATGATTTGGGAGGGTTTAGCGAACAAAAAAAAATGGTGTTGCTCAAATAGATTTAGCGTTTAATGAAAAAAACGTCCGCAGATAGCAATTCTTCTTTAAAAACAAAAGCCACTCAGGGGATTCTCTGGAGTTCTATTGATAAATTTGCTGTTCAGGGAGGGCAGTTTGTTATAGGGGTTGTTCTTGCCCGATTGCTTATGCCAGAAGATTTTGGACTGATTGGTATGCTATCCATACTCTTGGCCATTTCTCAAATATTCATTGAGAGTGGGATGGGTACCGGATTGATCCAGAAAAAAAACAGATCTGAAATTGATTACTCAACTGTTTTTGTTTTTAACTTTATTGTCAGTCTTCTGTTTTATGTGATATTTTTCTTATCTGCTCCACTTGTAGCAGCATTCTATAACGTACCACAGCTAACCGGGATAACACAAGTACTGACACTGAATATAGTGATCAATTCGTTCTCAATTATTCAGAGAGCCAAATTAACCATAAATATAGATTTTAAAAGTATCGCCAAAATCAATGTTTTCTCAACAATTCTGAGCGGCTGTCTCGGGGTTGTCCTGGCTCTATTAGGTTTTGGCGTTTGGGCTCTGGTAATAAAAAATTTACTTGCATCGGTTATTTCATCCTGCATGTTTATTTATTTGAGTAAATGGAAACTGTCAGTCAGGTTTTCGATGAATTCATTCCGGGAACTATTCGGGTTCGGTTATAAGTTGTTAATAGCCGGCCTATATTCGCAGACTCTGAGCAATATTTACAACGTTGTAATAGGGAAAACTTACTCTGCTGCAGATTTGGGCTTTTATGATAAAGCAAGAAATTTTGTGGTAATGTCAGAGGGAACAGTGACAAGCATTTTATTTCAAGTTACTTATCCAATTTTAGCATCAGTTCAGGATGACAAATCGAGGATGGTTGAAATTTACAGAAGAATAATTAAAATGACAGCATATTTCACTGTCCCTGCTTTAACTTTGCTTTCATTATTAGCGGATCCGTTTATAAGAGTAATATTGACAGACAAATGGATTGTGGCAGTGCCTTTTTTACAATTATTGTGTTTCTCCAGAATGTTTTATCCCATTAGTGTAATCAATATGAATATTCTTAACGCGATAGGAAGATCGGATTTATTCCTAAAGGTTGATTTATCAAAACTTCCCATGATTGTATTGGCATTAATAATAACGATACCGTTAGGTATCAAAGCTATGGTTGTCGGACAAATAGTCACCTCATTTATTTCTTTTTTTATTAATGCATATTTACCCGGAAAGTATTTCGGATATGGGGCTTTCTCTCAATTGCGTGATTTACGTTCAATTATAATATCGACTTTACTGATGGCGGGGTGTATCTATTTGCTGAATAATATTTTTGAATCATCGTTTTTAAAGCTTATACTGGGAACAACAGCTGGATTTTCATTATACTTTATTATCAGCAGGTTATTAAAAGTAGAAGAAGCTAAAGAAGTAATCGGACTTTTATCAGTGTTCAAAAGAAATAATTAAAAACACATTGGGTTATTAATTGGTGTAGCAAAAAAAAACATATAATTATTATGAAAAAAATACTTGTTACCGGAGTTCTCGGATTTATTGGATACCATTTAGTCGAAAAACTTTTAAAAGAGGGTTTTGAAATTGTCGGAATAGATAATATAAACAGTTATTATGATGTCAGACTAAAGTTTTCAAAACTTCCCTTGCTTGGCATAAATAACAAGAATATATGGGAAAACATAATCTATGTAAGTGAAACCAGAAGCAACTTTAAATTTGCAAAAACAGATATCACTGACCGTTATCAAATTGAAAATTTATTTGCATCTGAGAATTTTGATATAGTGGTAAACTTTGCGGCGCAAGCAGGTGTGCAGTATAGTCTGGTAAATCCTCATACTTATATTGAGAATAACATTACTGGTTTTAATAACATTCTGGACTCATGCAAAAAATTCAATATCGAACATTTTATTTATGCGAGCAGTTCAAGTGTGTATGGAGACCGGGAAACAGTTCCATTTAAGGAAAGTGATAATGTCGATAACCCCGTCAGCTTATATGCAGCAACGAAAAAGTCCAATGAACTTATGGCTTTTGTTTACAGTCATTTGTATAACCTGCAAACTACAGGGCTGAGATTTTTTACTGTTTATGGTCCATGGGGTAGACCTGATATGGCTCCCGACATTTTTGTCACCAAAATTATGAACGGAGAAAAGATCAATGTATTTAACAAGGGAGATATGGAGCGTGATTTTACCTTTGTTGACGATATAGTTGAGGGTCTTTCCAAAGTTATTAATTCAGGTCATAAGATGTATAATTACAGAGTGTATAATCTTGGTAATTCCAAACCGGTTAATTTGTTAGACTTTATAAGCGAAATCGAAAAAACTTTATCAAAAGAGGCTCAAATTGAATATTTGCCGGCACGCTTGGGGGATGTAAGAAGGACCTACGCGGATGTCAGTCTTTTTGTGAAGGACTTTAATTATAAACCAGGTACCAATTTATCCGAAGGAATCAAAAGATTGGTTGATTGGAAATTGAACACAAAATTTTAATAAAATATTTCTGCCTCGCTTGGGCATCTTCACTTTATTTAAGAAGATAGAAATCACCGTCATTAATTTAATTTCAATTGAATTATTATATAATAATACCCGATTTTAGAGGTATCGGCGGGGCACAGCTATATGCCCTACGGAGATATAATTACTTAACCGAGAAGGGAATAATCGTATCATTCATTGTGGGAAAAATTGATGATTTGATCCTTAATAATCAGAAAAGAAATATTCCTGTTTTTGTTGACCCGGCAATTAGTTTCTTTACCTTTGACGTTAGAAAATCTATTAGAAATAAAACGAAAGAGCATTTTAAAAGATTATTTGCAGGAAATGAAAATACAATAATCGAGTCACTTGATCCTGTAGGAGCCACCTGGGGAGAATTATTTGCCAAAGAACAAAGTTGCAAACATTTTATTTATTCACTCGTTGAGCCCAGTGTGTATAAAAATATTCAAGACCGTCCCATTTATAAATATTTCAAGTATAAATTGAAGCGAAAAGAATTTGTAGGACTTTCGAGTAAATCATTAGAAAAGATTTTTGGACATGAATTTGGGAGGGATGAAAATTATTATGTTAATCTGCCCTATGACAGTAAAGAGATTCCGCAAAGAACCAACCCTGCAATCTGTAAAGAATTAGATCCTGAGTCCTTTGTAATCGGGACTGTAGCCAGACTGGAGAAATCATATATTCCTCATTTGATTGAATCGGTCATTGAGTTTTCGGAAAAGAACCCTCATGCAAACATAACATTAATTGTTGCGGGCGACAGCGAAACCGGAAATTATAAGGTGCGATTTTCACAAAAGTACCTGAGCAATAAAAATAAACCGATGAATCTCAAAATAATATTTCCCGGTTATTTGAATCCACTCGGGGTTGACTTTTTCAATTGTCTGAATATTTTTGTAGGAATGGGTACGGCTGCGATAACTGCGATTTCCCAAGGTTGCGCAACGATTGTACTTGATCCGATTAACAATCTTTCATCAGGGGTTTTAGGAGTGGATACAAATAATTTTGCATATTCCGAAAGCGGAAAGCAATTCTCAATACTTGAGAGTATCGAAGATTTGTTTTATAATACAGCCAAACGAAATGAAGCAAAAAAAGGGGGAATTGAATTATTTAAAAAAGAGTATGCATACAAAGTATGTATGCAAAAACTGGATGATATTATTTCTTCTTTCCAACCGGACAAAAAATACTGGAATTTTTCTGAGCATAATATTGAAACCAGGATCATACGTTTTTTATATAATAAGAAAAAGAGCACACTAATAGGAGCGGCAAACAGACTGAGGAAATTAATCGCTGGGATGAGCACACAATGATTTCGAAAGAGAACACGGATTTTGTAAATATAGTTACATTTTTTGAAAGCCCGGAAGAAAGGAACATTGAAAACCTTTCAAAAGTGTATGAGGATCATAATATAATGAGGGAAGGGATAATCAGCATTCTTGATCCGGACTTCCTAAACAACATAGACAATAGAAGCATTTTAATCAAACCTAACTGGGTCAGACATTCTTTAAAGGAAAAAGATGAAATATGTCTTAGAACAAACGATAATCTCTTAGTCGTAGTATTAGAAATAATTTTAACGAAGTCACCGAAGCGTATTTTGATTGGAGATGCTCCTATTCAGATATCCAACTGGGATGGAATAGTCAGCCAAAAACTGTACAATAAAATATCTGAATTAAGCAAGCAATACAATATTCCAATTCATATTCGGGATTTCAGAAGAGTAACCTTTGATCCGGAGAAGAACGAGATAACAAAAGAAAGAAAATCATTAAATGAATATGTGATCTTTAACACCGGAGAAAAAAGTTACTTAGAACCCATAAGTAAAAAAAGGAAATCGGGATTCAGGGTTACGAATTACAACCCGGACAGGTTAGCAGAATCACATAATCTGGGGACACATAAATATTGTATTATAAAGGAATTATTTGAAGTTGATGTTGTGTTATCCATCCCCAAAATAAAGACTCATGAAAAAACAGCAATCACGGGAGCATTAAAAAATCTAGTTGGGGTTAACGGGGATAAAGATTATTTGCCACATCATCGTGTGGGAGGAACGGGATTCGGAGGGGATTGCTATCCGGGGAAGAGTGTCTTGCGCAGATTATCAGAATATTTCAGAGACAAAGCAAACAGGAAACAGGGGAAATATAGTTACCGTCCATGGATTTTGGCTAGTGACATTTTTTGGATAATTTCCCGACCAAAAAACGTCCATCAAATTGCAGCAGCATGGTATGGGAATGATACTACATGGCGGATGGTAATGGACTTAAATATAATAGCCGAATTTGGTACGAAAGACGGGACGCTGCACGAGAAATCACAAAGAAGGATCTATTCTTTAACAGATGGGATTATTGCCGGGCAGGGGAACGGACCACTATATCCTGATCCGCTACCGTTTGGATGTTTAAGCTTTTCGAATAATAATGCATTAAATGATATTTGTATGGCAAGATTAATGAATTTTGATGAAAGGAAAATTTCATTATTACTGAATGCCAGGAAAAATTTTGTTTCAAATGAGACACGGATAACAATTAATAAAAAAGAAGTGGATGAAAAAGAACTCACCGAATATTCAATTAAAACAAATCCGCCAATTGGTTGGATAGGCTATCTTTAAGAGCATGAAAATTGCCATACATCATACTCCTGGATCATTTAGTGATAGATGGATTGAATATTGTAAAAAGACAAATACATCTTATAAGATTGTAAGTGCATACGCCAATGATATTGTGGAAGAATGCAGAGATTGTGACATCTTTTTGTGGAATCATCTTCAAAACCGATACAGGGATTTGCTATTTGCAAAATCACTTATGGTCTCATTAGAAATCGCCGGGAAGAAAGTATTTCCGGATTTTCGCACATGCTGGCATTTTGATGATAAGATAGGTCAGAAATACCTACTTGAATCGGTCAATGCTCCTTTTGTACCGACATACATTTTTTTTGATAAAAAGAGTGCATTGGAATGGATAAACGAGACGGATTTTCCAAAGGTTTTTAAACTGTCTAGAGGAGCTTCCTCTAATAATGTCAGGTTGGTAAAAAGCAAGACTAAAGCTGTACGTCTAATAAAACGGGGATTTAATAAGGGATTCACACAGATAAATCGTTGGAATGAATGGAAAGAACGATACCGCTTATTTAGACAATTAAAAAAGCCCTACTTTTGGCTGGTTAAAGGGTTAATTTATCTGGTAACAAGAAGCGAATTTGATAAAATGCAGGCTCCCGAAAAAGGATATATTTATTTTCAGGATTTTATTGCCAATAACAAATATGACATCCGGGTAATAGTTATCGGAGACAAAGCATTTGCAATTAAAAGGATGACCAGAGAGAGGGACTTTCGGGCCTCAGGTAGCGGAAAAATAAATTATGATCATAATGAAATTGACACACGTTGCGTGAGTACCGCATTTAGAATAAATAGTATTCTTAAAACTCAGTGCATTGCATATGATTTTGTATTTGATGCTCAGAATAATCCGTTAATTATTGAAATTAGCTATGGTTTTCTTAGTGGGGTATACGATTCATGTGAAGGGTACTGGGATCGCGATTTAGTATGGCATCAAGGTAAGATATTCCCTCAGTATTGGATAATAGAAAATTTAATTTCTCAGAAAGATTAAGGACTGAATGTTCTCACCATATTTCAAGTTTAAGTATTTCTTTATTTTTTACACGCTGATAAGAGTACCCCTGCATACTTTTGTATTTGAGTTTGACAGCAAGGGGAGGATATATTTTGCACTTATGTTGGTACTACTGGCCTCTACTTTTTGGGAAAAAAGCAAAGATAAGAGATTAAATCTCCCTATAGTCATCTGGGGTATCTGGATGATTTACGCACTGGTAAATACCTTGGTTCAAGGAATGAATTTTGATATGGAATCCTGGCAGTTTTTTTACTATTTAAGCGCCCCACTTATCTTAATTTACTTAATAAATTTAAATAAAGATATTACGGAGTTTTCAAGATTGCTGAACACAGTAACTTTTTCTGCATACATCGGAACTTTGATTGTTGTTTTCTTCGAAACCAGCAGGTTTTATTCAGGCGAGGGATTCAGACTCGGATATACGATGAATGCTAATGAAATAGGTATAGCATCTCTCTTTACTCTTTTATTTTTATACCTTAATTACAGTTTTAATCAGATTAAATTCAGGACCCTGCTTATTTTAGCGTTGCTGCCAACTTATGTTGTGCTTTTAAGCGGATCGCGCGCGGCATTTATTCCATTTGTATTCTTGTTTGCAAGTCATTTTTTCATAGCTAAATATAAAAACAAAATTGTTAAAATTCCATTGCTGGTAATAGGAGTAATTCTGTTTTTCGCTTTGATGAATTTCATCGAATCAAATTTTATAGTCATGGAAAGGATAAGGGACCTGAACAAAGAAGCATACAGTACCGTTAATACAGGAACCGTTTTAGACAATCTTGGAAGCCGCGCGCAGTATTTCTATTACGGGAGCGAAATATTTAGAAGAAATCCGATATGGGGAATAGGATTAGGTAATTACAGGATCCATAATCCAATTAACAGACAACCAAATCATGTGGAGATTATGATACAACTTTCGGAACTGGGGATAATTGGGTTTATACTCTTTTTGACCTTCAACTTGTGGATTTTGCGTAAATTCATTTACATCTGGAAAAATACAAAGGAACAGAGAAAACAAACGGCAAGCCTGATAATAGGTTTTATTTGTATACTGGCGCTATCCTTCACAACATACACATACTCCAATCTATCGGTTTTTGCATATCTTGGATTAATAATTGCTTTTATAATAAGAACTGACAAAATACATAATTCAGGTAAAGACATAGATTTTAGTCCTAATGAGCAGTACAAACTAAACACTTATATTCAATAAAATATTAAATAAACAAAATCATGGCGAAATTTCTATTTTATGATGATATGTTAATTAATATTCTTTTAGAAGAAGAAAAGCCATCAGGCGGTGCGGCAGTGCAGACATACGCATGGATGATTGGATTAATCGAAACAGGACATGATGTAAGTGCGCTAACCAACATGACGGGAAAGGAAAAAATCAAACAGGAGTGCGAGAATTTACGATTGATTCCCCTTTACGATCCTGATAAAGGAATAAAATACATTAGATGGATTTATTATCGAATTCCTTACTTGTATAAGAAACTTCGTTCTTCAAAACCCGATTATTTAGTACAAGGAATTCCTGATTGGTCCACACTCTTTCTGGGAATAATGTGTAAATTTTTAAGAATTAAACTTATACTCAGGGTTTCTTCAGATCATCTAATTGATAAAAGATTTTATCAATTTTCCACAAAAACAAAAAAGTTAATGATGACTCTTGGTTTTAGTTTATCAAGTATAATCATATGCCAAAACAGCTATCAATATAAAATAATAAGAAACAAATATAAATCAAAAATAATTGCCGAATTTGGAAATCCATTTTATTACAAACCAGTTATTAAAATCAGCCAATATGGAGAAAGAAAATATATAGCATGGGTCGGATTATTTCAATTCCAAAAAAATTTAAAATTATTGTATGAGATCGCCTATAAATTGAAAAATGAAGAGTTTCGAATCGCCGGCGATATTTTACCTGCTGGAATAGATGAAGAAACAAGAGAGTATCTTGATAAACTGAAAACCTTAAAAAATGTTCAATTTGTCGGTTATATAAACAAGAGCGAAGTAATGGGATTTTTAACTTATGCTAAATATCTTCTTTGTACTTCAAGATATGAAGGATTTAGTAATACTTTTTTAGAATCGATGGCTTGTGGTACGCCGATTTTAACAACGGAAAAAGCAAATCCTAATAATATTATATCAAATTTCAACCTGGGTTATGTATATAAGGACACTCAGGAATTATATGAAAATTACTCCCACTTTTCATCTGGTCTTTATAGCGTAATGTCTGAAAATTCTCTCGATTATGTTAAGTCAAAGCATAATTATAGAACCCTTAGTCATGAACTGCTAAAACTTTTGGAAATTACTTAATCCATTAGATTCATAAAATAACAAATTATCAAAATGAAAATTCTATTTATTCTGAATGGTTTGGATCTTGGTGGAGCGGAAAATTACACTGTCTCATTAATGAACACAATGAATGATAAGGGACATGACATTTATTTAAAAGTTCTTTCCAATGAGCTGAAACTAAGATATAAGTTAAACACTTTAATTAAACTCGAAATATTACAACGTAATTGGTCTGTAGATATAAACGTGTTAAAAAAACTAATCTTAGACATTAAAAAAAATGATTATAATGCGATTATTTCTTCATCAATTGTATACGCAAGAACAATTATGTTCTTTTCAAAAAAAACAATTCCCGTAATATATCCGATCCATTCAACAATTTCACTGAGTTTGAAATATTACATAATTAATTATATTTTGTTTAAGACCAGATGCAAGCGTGAGATATTTGTTTCCAGTGTTGAAAGTCAAACCAAATATCTGTGTAAAAAATATTCTCTTTGGGAAACTTTCTTTGATCAGATTTATAATGGCGTGAATATTAATCAATTTAAATTAATGCCTGAAGACTTTAATCGTGAGAAATTCCTTAAAGGATATGGCATTAATTCCTCAGACAAAATTTTACTTATGGTAGCAGGGTACCGTCCCGAAAAAGGACATTCAATAGCTATAAATGCCTTTAAGATGCTTTCTAAAGAAATACCGGATTTATGCTTAATATTTGTAGGGAATGATCCCTTCAATAAAAAGAAAACAATTGAAGAAACCGTTTCAGAATTAAAAGGAAAAATAGTCTTATTTGATAATATAAATGAAGAGGATTTAATCCGTTTTTATTGGAGCGCAGAAATGTTCACCTTAACTTCTTTTCATGAAGCATTCCCAATTAGCGCACTTGAAGCAATGGCGACTGGATTACCTTGTGTTTTGACAAATGTGGGAGGGGCAAATAATATAATATTATCAGGGAGAAATGGGGAACTGGCTACTGTCAATGATTTGTTTAGTATAAAAGAGTCATGGAAAAAAGTTTTAATGAACAAAGATAGATATTGCAAGGAAAATATAAGACTCCATATTGTGAATAATTATTCTCTGGAATCAGCAACAAATAATTATATTGATTTAATAAAAAAATATAAAAAATATCAGTAATCAAAGCGAAGATGTATAGTTATTGTACGATCAAAGCAGAAAATAACTCAACAAAAAATGAACTAATAATAATTATAAATAACAGTGAAAATTTCGGTAATTGCAAATACAAAAACAGATTCTGAAACGTTTGGGTTTATTTTCCCTATTGCGGAACTGGATGTTGTAAGCAAAATAATTGTTTTTGGGGAAAATCATCTCCAGGAACATGATAAGGTGGAATATTCGGTCGATAAAATAAAAAATCCTAAAATTATTAAGTTGTTTTTTCGATTGTTAAATATAATCAAAAACAGTAGAAAGTGTGATTTTATTATTGGAATTTATGAGGTGCCACACGGGTTTTTTGCATATATGGCGGGTTTATTATTAAAAAAAAAGTCAATCCTTTGCATAATTGGTAATCCGGCTTATTCTCTTAGAAGGAAAGGGTTAAGAAAGAGATTACTGGATATAATGATAAGTAGAATGGATGCTACAACTATTACTGGAAGCAGATCAAAGGCATATCTTGAAGAAATCGGACATAAGCCAGAAAAGTTATTTGTGTTACCTAACTCAATTAATTTATCAATATTTAAATGTCTGGAAAGTCAAAAAAAATATGATATTATTAGTCTGGGACAACTTAATCCGGAAAAAGAGTTGATTAATATGCTAAGGGTCATATTATTGGTTAAAAATATTATAAAAGATATTAAATTCGGTGTTGCGGGAAGTGGTCCGGAATTAGAGAATATTAAATCATTTGTTGGTAATCATGGCTTATCAGAAAGTGTTGATGTTCTTGGTTATGTAAAAGACAAAATAGGTTTTTACAATTCTGGCAAATTGTTTTTACTTACATCCTCAACTGAAGGGCTGCCACGAACTATTATTGAGAGCATGAGTTGTGGCACCCCGTGTATCTCGTCCAATGTTGGCGATATTTCAGATTTAATTATTGATGACGAGACTGGCTTTTTAGTAGAAAATTTTAACGATATTGAGCGATACGCATCCATAATAGTATATTTATTAAACAATGAAGCAAAGAGAAAAGAAATTTCCCAGAAAGCGATGGAATATGTCGGGAAAGAATATTCTCATCTAGCGGCTTCAAAGTTTTGGGAATATTTATTTAACAATCTAAAAAACAACTGCAATAGTAGGAATTTGAAACCTTTTGCCAATATTCAATAATTAAGGAGGCTGACAGATATGAAAAACATTTTGGTTACAGGTGCGGGTGGATTCATAGGATCTCATTTAACCGAATTTTTGGTTGAGAAGGGATTTAACGTAAAAGCATTCGTACGATATAACTCAAGAAATCAATGGGGTTGGTTAGAGGAGTCAAAATATAAAAAAGAGATTCAAATTACTGTGGGAGATATACGAGATTTTGATTCGGTATTAAATGTAATGCATGATTGTGATACGGTTTTTCATTTGGCTGCTCTTATAGGGATACCATATTCATATGTTTCACCGGCGGCGTATATTAAAACAAATATTGAGGGAACATATAATGTTCTTGAATCAGCGCGAAAGAATAATTTTGAAAATGTTATTATCACCTCTACAAGTGAAACATATGGAACAGCGCAATATGTTCCAATTGATGAAGAACATCCTATGGTGGGGCAATCACCTTATTCGGCTTCCAAAATTGGAGCTGATCAAATTGCAATAAGTTATTTCAGGTCATTTGCGTTGCCCGTAAAAATAGTAAGACCATTTAATACATACGGGCCTAGACAATCTGCAAGGGCAGTTATTCCAACGATAATATCGCAATTATTAGCAGATAAGCCTCTGAAACTGGGAAGTTTGCTGCCGACAAGGGATCTAACATACGTTAAAGATACTGTCAAAGGATTTTATGAGATAGCGTGCAATGATGTTTTAACTGGTGAGATAACAAACATTGGAATGAATCAAGAGATATCAATAGGAGATCTGGCTCATAAGATATCCGAATTAATGAATAAAGAAATAAAAATAGAAACTGAGGAAATAAGAATCAGACCCGAAAAAAGCGAAGTAGAAAGGTTAAAGTGTAATAATTCTAAGTTGATGTCGAATACTGACTGGCAACCAACAGACAATCTCGAGACAGGATTGATGCAAACGATTGAATGGATGAAAAATCATCGCGAGATGTACAAAGTGGAGATGTATAATGTCTAAGAGGGCAATTATTTTAGCCGGAGGAAAAGGCACAAGATTAAAACCTTATAGTGTGACACTTCCCAAACCACTTGTCCCACTGGGGGAGAAACCAATTCTTGAAATCATTATAATTCAGTTAAGGGAAGCAGGATTTGAGCATATTACAATAACTGTTAATCATTTTGCTGAGATTATCAAAGCTTTTTTTGGAGATGGTACTAAGTGGGATATAAAAATTGACTATACAACTGAGGAAAAACCTTTAAGCACGATGGGACCGTTGAGCTTAATTCGGGATCTTCCTGAAAATTTCCTGGTAATGAATGGTGATGTATTAACAGACATAAACCTTAATGAATTTTTTTATTACCATATTCAAAAGGAAAATCTTTTTACAATCGGAGCTTCTCGCCGTGAGGAGAAAATAGATTATGGAATACTTCATGTAAATAACGAAAAAAAACTTGTCGGTTTTGAGGAGAAACCGTCGGTTGAATATTTGGTTAGCATGGGGATATACATGTTAAATAAAAAAGTCACACAATATATTCCAAATAATACTTTCTTCGGTTTTGACAATCTTATGAGAGTTTTATTAGATAAAAATGAACTTCCGGGAGTATATATATTTGACGGATATTGGTTGGATATAGGGCGACCTGCTGATTATGAAAAAGCACATGAGAGAATTACAAAACAGTATGAACGAAATTAAAACAGTTGCTGTTACAGGGAGTTCCGGATTTGTCGGGAAGCATTTGGTAAAAGCATTACTTGAAGAAAATCATAATGTGATAGAAATAGATATCGATAAGGGTTATGATTTATCTAACAGTGAGGATATAAAGCGAGTCCCCAAATATGATGTGATAGTCCATTTGGCAGGAAAGTCATTTGTGCCACTCTCTTTTGAAATCCCCTATGATTTCTATTATTATAATCAGTTATTGATGTTAAATGTGTTAGAATTATCCAGAAAAGATAAAGCAAAGGTTATTTTCTTCAGTTCATATTTATATGGTGAACCGGAGTATCTTCCCATTGATGAAAAACATCCGCTAAAACCACATAATCCGTATGCTCAGACTAAATTAATATGCGAAAAAATGTGCGAGGGGTATTCAAGAGATTTCGATGTTCCGGTAATAGTATTCCGTCCGTTTAATATTTATGGTCCCGGACAAAATGACAACTTTGTTATACCAAGTATACTTAAACAATTGAACTCGGGGAAAGTATGCTTGAAAGATCCAAGACCTAAAAGAGATTACATATATATTAGTGATGTTGTGAACGCCTGCTTATGTTCATTAAATTATTGTGAGTGTCCTTTTGAAGTGTTTAATTTAGGCTCGGGTAGCTCGCATTCGGTTCAAGATATAACGAAATTGATTATAGAATTATCAGGAAGAAATCCAATAATTGAATATTCAAATATAAAAAGAGAGGGAGAAATAAATAATCTTTATTCGGATAACTCGAAAGTTTTTAGGCTGTTGAATTGGAGACCCGTAGTCGATTTACGAGAAGGCATTAAGATTATACTAAAGGATAAATAGTGTCTATTTTTAACTTCATCTCAGAAAATTATTTTCTTCCCTTAGGGGATATGATAACCGGTAATTCAGTTAGAAAGTGTTTAGATTTTCTTCTGGCAAGTCAGTGGTGGAGTAAAGACAAACTATCTGATTATCAGAATTATCAATTAAGAGTTTTAGTGAATCATTGTTGTGAAACCGTTCCATACTATTATAGATTATTTAAATATCTTAAGTTGACACCATCTGATATTAAAACCAAAGATGACTTATATAAACTACCAATTCTACGAAAAGATGATATCAAGAGAGAAGGGTTAAAAAATTTTACATCAACGAAATATCATAATAAAGAACTAATCTTTTGTAGTTCAAGTGGATCAACCGGGGAACCATTATTTTATAATATTACTAAATATGCTTATTCTTTAAATATAGCTGCGGAAATTAGAGGATGGTACTGGATGAACTATAGATTAGGGGATAGGTATATTAAATTAAGTCAAAACCCAAGATCAGGGTTAGTAAAAATTATTCAGGATAGGATATCAAGAAATCGATATCTCAGCACGAACCAATTGAATACAGAAAATTTTAGAAGAATAATTGACAAAATTGTATCATATAAACCCAAAGTAATTAGAAGTTATCCTGATCCACTTCATTTGCTTTCTAAGTATGTTAAAGAAAATAATTACAAATTAAGTGTTGAGAATATTGTTACCACAGGAAATACTTTGCACGATTATGTCAGGAAAGATATAGAAGAAGCTTTTAATTCAAAAATATTTGACACATATAATTGCGAAGGGAATCCAAATTTTTTTGAATGCCCTACACACAATTGTTATCACGCCACAAGTGAGTATGGAATACTAGAAGTAGTGAATGAAGATGATGAAAATATTCCTTCAAATGGTATTGGTAGACTTATATCGACAGACATTGCTAATTTCTCTCATCCATTTATAAGATACGACACTCAAGATTTAGTGGAGGTATCTTCCAATAAATGTAGTTGTAACCGTAATTTATTCGAAATCAAGAAAATTCTTGGTAGGGATAACGATATTATTGAAAGTTCTTCGGGGGCTAGATTTATAGTACATCATTTCACTGCCTTTTTTAGTCAAGATAACGAAAAAATAAACCGTTCAATCGAGCAATTTCAGATAATTAAGAAAAAAAATAACGAGATAGACATGTTGCTTAAGGTAAACAATAATTATTCAACACTTATTGAGAAGTATGTTAAAGAATACTGGAAGATAAAATTGGAAAGTGCTGTAAATATAGTTATTGTTGATTCAATACCAATTACTAAAGCGGGGAAAAGAAAATTTATTATTAATGAATAGTAGTAAAAGGAAAGAAAGTGAAAATATGTAAAATGGGAGTATGGGATGAGTTAATCCCAGGAATTAAGTTCGATGAAAACGGGAAGTCAAATTATGCAAATATTCAGATTAAACTGATGACGGATTACCCGAGGGGAGAATTGGGGAAAAATCAGTGGGGGAAAATTGTCCAGCGAGTTAATTCAGTGAAAAAAGACAAAAAATATGATTGCATCGTTGGGATTAGCGGGGGGACCGATAGTTCTTATCTTATATATCTATTAAAAAAGAAATATAATTTAAACCCTCTTGCAGTAAATCTCGACAATGGTTGGAACTCGGAAATAGCTGTAAACAATATCCTGACGATGACGAAAGCGTTGGATATTGATTTAGAGACTTATGTGATTGATTACGAAGAGATAAAAGATTTAATGCGGTGCTATATGATGGCATCGTTGCCATGGATTGATGCTCCAACTGATTTGGCGATACAATCCATTCTATATATTACTGCTTTAAAAGAAGGTGTTAAATATATTTTTGTCGGAAATGATTTCCGATCCGAAGGAAAGCAACCCACTGAATGGACATATTGTGATCAAAAACAACTATATCATTTACACAAATTATATGGTAAGATTAAACTGAAAACATTTCCTTTAATTACGCTGAGAAAGTTATTTTATTATGGTTATTTTAAGAAAATTAAATTGATACCAGCATTTAATTTTCTTGATTATCAAAAAAAAGCAGCCCAGGATTTTCTTATTAAAACTTTCGGATGGAGGTATTACGGAGAACACCACCATGAAAATCTATTCACTAAGTTTGCAATAGGGCATTGGCAATATAATAAGTTTAATATTGACAAAAGAAAAATAACATATTCAGCTCAAGTGCTGAGTGGAGAAATATCTAGAGAAGAAGCTCTTTGCAAGATTAAAAATCCCCCCTACAGTGACGCTGAATTATTAAAAGATATTGATTATATCTTAAACAAACTGGGTTTTAGTAAAGATGAATTTGAGAAAATTTGGGCTTCTCCAAATAAATCGTTCCGAGATTATCCATCTTATTATCCTTTTTTTGAAGGGGCGTACAGATATATCTGGCCCATTGTTTCAAAAGTTGTTCCGGTCAAACCCAAAATATTTTATGAATTTGATGAACGCAGTTTAAATTGAAAGAAATATATGCTTGTCATAATTGACTATGGATTAGGTAACTTACGTTCAGTATTTAAAAAGTTCAAAGAGTTGGATGTCACAAGCATTATTTCTTCCGATATTAAAGTAATACAAGCAGCTGATAAATTTGTCTTACCGGGGGTCGGTCACTTCAAATATGGTATGGAAAACCTTAAAAAACTGAATATTATAGATATATTAAATGAAAAAGTAATAACACAAAAAACACCAATTTTTGGAATTTGCCTGGGAACACAGTTATTTTCAAAACATTCTGAAGAGGGAGATTGTGAGGGATTGGGATGGATTGATTCGGAGGTGGTCAGATTTAACGTAAGTGACAGAATAAAATATAAGGTCCCTCATATGGGCTGGAATAACATTTCAATACTTAACGGGAATATTCTAAATACGAATATTAACGAAGAAGAAAATTTTTATTTTGTGCACAGTTACCATTTAATTTGTGAAGATCAGTCGGATATATGGATGACGACTAAATACGATTATGAATTTGTTTCCGCCATCAGCAGGGATAACATATTTGGTACTCAATTTCATCCGGAAAAAAGTCAGGATGCCGGATTGCAATTACTAAAAAATTTCGTGGATTTATAATGTACAGGCCTAGGGTAATCCCGGTACTGTTACTAAGGAATTCAGGGTTGGTAAAATCAGTTGCATTTAAGGATTATCGTTATATCGGTGATCCTATTAATGCAGTTAAGATTTTTAATGATAAGCGAGCCGATGAATTGGTGTTTTTGGATATAACAGCCTCAAAAGAGAATAGGTTGATATCATTAGAGTTTGTTCACAAAGTCGGAGATGAAGCAAATATGCCCTTTGCCGTGGGGGGGGGGATCAGAAATGTTAAGGATATAAGGAGTATTTTAGAAAACGGTGCCGAGAAAGTGGTGCTTAACTCAGTTGCGTACGAGAAAACAGATTTTATAAAAGCTGCAGCCGACAGTTTTGGGTCTTCCACTATTGTTGTTTGTATTGATGTAAAAAAAAATCTCTTTGGAAATTATAAGCTTGTGTATAAAAATGCCAGCAGGAAAATTGAAGATAATCCTATAGAATTTGCTCAAAAAATGGAAGAATATGGTGCGGGCGAAATAATAATTCAATCAGTAGATAAAGACGGCACCTATCAGGGGTATGACTTGGAACTCATCAGAAAAGTGGCGGAATCGGTGACTTTACCTGTAATTGGACTTGGCGGTGCAGGGGACTATAAGGATTTTACAAAATGTATAAAAAGTGGATTAGCTTCTGCTGTTGCCGCCGGAAGTCTATTCGTCTATCACGGGCCCCGGAGAGCAGTGTTAATAAGTTTTCCTACCAAGAGCGAATTAAAGAATATGTTTGAGTGATGAAAATATTTTTTAAGCTTAACCACCCCGCTCACTATCATCTTTTTAAGAACATTATAAAAAAGTTGAAAAGCAATGGTAATTCGGTTATCATAGCCATCAAAAATAAAGATATTCTCCGGGAATTGCTTGATATAAATAATATACAATATATTAATATAGTTCAACCACAAACTCGAAAAGCTAAAAACAAATTTTCAGTTATTAAAGCAAATGCTCTCGAAATATTTCAGCAAGATCTGAATTTGTACAAGATTTTAAGAAAAGAATCACCGGATATTCTAATGGGGACGGATATTGCCATTGCACATACCGGATGGTTGTTAGGCATTCCTTCTTATATTTTTAATGAAGATGATATTTCGGTTAATAAACTGTTTTGTTATTTTACCTATCCATTTGCAAAATATATTGTGGCTCCCGGAGTATGTGACGTGGGAAGGTTTATAAATAAGAAAATTGCATACAACGGTTATCAGAAACTTGCTTATCTTCATCCAAACCATTTTGTGCCGGATATAAATATTGTAAAAAAGTATGTTGATCCGGATGAGAAATTTTATCTTCTTCGGCTTGTAAATTTTACTGCAGGTCATGATATTGAGGGAAATCACGGAGGAATTACAAGTGAAATAATGGACAAAATAATAAAATTACTCTCAGAAAATGGACGTGTTTTTATAACATCCGAAGGAGAATTGGATTCAAAATACCAAGATTACATGTTGAAAATAAACCCAACAGATATTCATCATATTCTTTCATTTGCCGAGTTATTTATTTCCGATAGTCAGAGTATGACGGTTGAGGCGGCGATGCTTGGTACTCCTTCGATCCGATTTAACAGTTTTGCGGGTAAAATAAGTGTTTTGAATGAAATCGAAACACGATATGAATTATCCATAGGTATTAGTAATCAATATCCTCAAAAATTACTTGAAACCATACAGGAATTATTGAATAATAAAAATTTACGAAAAGAAATATCAGAGCGCAGAGAATTTATGCTGTCAGAAAAAATTGATGTTACTGAGTTCACATTAAACTTAATTAAAAACAGGAGGGGAGTATAAAAATAATCTTTGTTGTAGGTGCCCGGCCACAATTTATTAAACTTGGACCTTTATTTAATCAACTAAAAGATGAGAACGAGGTAATAATAATTCATACCGGTCAACATTTTGATGAGGAGATGTCAGATAGAATATTCCAAGAATTAGATATTCCTCATCCACATTATAATCTTGATATTAAAGGAGGTTCTCACGGAGAACAGACCGGTAGAATGTTAATTAAAATAGAAAAAGCAATAATAGCGGAACACCCTGACGCAGTTATCGTATTCGGGGATACAAACTCAACGCTTGCAGGTGCGCTAGTCGCCTCCAAACTTCATTTCCCGTGCATTCATATTGAAGCGGGCCTGCGAAGTTACAACAAAAAAATGCCCGAGGAAACAAACAGAATAGTTGCAGACCATGTTTCCGATTTTTTGTTTGCGCCGACACAAACCGCAATGAATAATCTTGAATCCGAAGGTTTGGGGGAAAAAGCCTTCTTGACCGGTGATATAATGGTTGACTCTCACAGGTATGCTATTTGTAAATCGGAGTATAATTATGTATTAAAAGAATATTCTCTTTCCGAGAACGGATATTATTTACTAACATTACACCGACCATACAATGTGGATAATCCGGTCATTTTGGAGAAGATATTGAATGAAATTGGTGATTTATCAAAGCCCGTTTTATTTCCGGTTCATCCCAGGACTGAATTAGTAATTAGAAAAAATTCTTTGCGTGTTCCGGTGAATATAAAAATCACAAAACCATTAGGGTACATGGATTTTGTGCAACTTCAGAGTAAAAGTAAAAAAATTATTACCGATTCGGGGGGTATTCAAAAAGAAGCATTTATTCAAAAAAAACCATGTATTACGCTTAGAAGTGAAACGGAATGGACAGAAACAGTTGAATCCGGATGGAATATGCTTATTAATCCTTTAACTGAAAGCAATTATGCCAATAAAATTGAGAACTTCGATCCCAAAGCCTCCAGACCGGATATTTTCGGTGAAAATGTTTCTCAAAAGATGAAAAAAATAATTTATAAAATATTAAAAAAGAAATGAATATACTTCCTTATCAATATGAAGCGAATAAAGTATGTGTTCGATGTTTGATGGACGATACTGTCCCCGGGATTACATTTGACAATAATGGTGAGTGTACTTTTTGTAAAATTCATGATGATCTTGAAAACAAGTATCCTCTGAATGAGGAAACTCCTGAAAAATTAAAAGCAATAGTTAATAAAATCAAAAATGATGGCAAAGGTAAGAAGTACGATTGTATCGTTGGAGTAAGCGGGGGAAGAGACAGCACTTATACTCTTTATAATACCGTTAAGCTTGGATTAAAACCATTGGCGGTTCATTTTGACAACGGGTGGAATTCCGAGATAGCAGTACAGAATATTAAATCAGCCTGTGAAAAATTAAACGTGGATTTACACACCCATGTTGCCGATTGGGAAGAGTTTAAAGACCTTCAAAGATCTTTTTTGTTTGCATCTGTTCCTGATGCAGAGGTGCCAACCGATTGGGTTATTTTTTCGGTATTATTTTCAGAAGCTGCGAAATACAAGGTAAAACATATTATTCATGGACACTCTTTTCGAACAGAAGGGACAACTCCGTTAACATGGACATATATGGACGGGAAATATGTGGCGGATGTTCAAAAACAATTTGGCACAAAAAAACTTAAAAGTTTTCCTAATATGGGTGTTCTAAAATATATATACTATTCTATGATAAAAAGAATCAAACAAGTCCGGATTCTTTATTATTATGATTATAATGAAAGAAATGTTCTCGAAGCTCTTGAAAACAATCTTGATTGGAAAAATTATGGTGATAAGCATCATGAATCCAAGTACACTGCTTTTTTTCAGGCATATATATTAACACGTAAATATAATATTGATAAAAGAAAACTGCACTATTCTGCCAAAGTCAGAAACAGGCAATTAACAAGAAAAGAGGCACTGGAAATAATCGCAAAAGATCCTTATACGGGAGGAACAGAATTATTGGATTATTGTTTAAAAAAATTAGATCTGACTTATGAAGATTTTGACAAAATTATGAACACACCCATAAAGTCATTTAAGGATTATAATTCGTATTATCCTCTCGTAAAAGTGTTAAAAAAACCAATTCATTGGGGAAACAAAATAGGAATTATTCCGGATACGGTTTATAAAAAATATTTCACTTTTAATGTTTAAAGCTATTAAGAAATATTGTGCCATGGATTTTCAACGATTAAGCACAGATTCTCAAAGAGAATTTGTGATCGGATGTTTGTGGTTAGATGTTGGGGGGGAGGGGATTAATGAAATGATATTTGTTGATTTGTCGATCCCGATACTAATATATAATTCAATAGTTTATCCTGTCCCGCAAGCGGGATTGAGTCGAGGTCTCAAGATGTCATCAAGCTGCCATTTATTAATTTAATAGTAGATGATAAAGAGTTTTAAGAGTGTTTATCCTTATTTGTTGATAGATTTTGTAATCTATGCCGGGACGTTTATTGTCCTTTTTTTTTCGCTTGAAAAGGATCTTAAGTGGGAAGAAATTTATCTTACTTATTTTGTCCCGTTTTTGCTCTCCGGCGGGGTTGCATCAGTGCTTACCCGTAAGTTTTCTTTCGGGGAGAATGATTACTCGCCGAAAAGGTTTTATTACTCTTTTATTCTTATGCTTGGTCTCCTTTCGGCTTATTCTTTCTTTGTTAAAGCAATTGATGTACCGCGGTTCATTCTTCTTGGCTCCCTGCTCCTCTCCCTGATTCTGGAACTTCTCTGGATACGAATATTTATTGCACCAAGCGGATTGTTCGTCAGACAATCAAGAACTTTTCCTTCTTTGAAAATTTTCCTGTTCTACTTTCTTCTCCTTAATCTTTCTTTTTATGATTTCTTTCTTGAACATTTCAGTCTGAAATTCATTGGGCTTCAGCATCTGTACCTGGCAGGAGTATATATAGCCTGGTTCATTTCCGGCAAGATTACTTTTAATTTTTCGCTGACTAAATCAACGGGATACTGGCGGTTTATCTGGAGTCATATAAAAGCTTATATCCTTCTTTCGGCAATGGCTCTGTTTCTTCTTTTTATTCTTAAGTTCAACAGTGAAACTAATTATGCTGCCGCCGAGGGTATTATTATTTATTGTTTTGTGGCGTTTCTGGTGACTTCTTACTATTTCCTGAGTAAAATTCAGAGTGACTCCGATGAGGTTGCACCGAGTGTCTTTAGGGCACCGGTGATTAATATTAATGAAATGGAGGGGAAGATGGGGGAAGGACAATATTGCCTGAAAACAGGTTTAGATGTTGATAGGTTGAGGAGTTTAGAAGAAAAAGTTGAGGGTCCGGTGGAATATGCTTCGCATTCCACGGACCAGGGGTCCGATGAAACAGGCTCCGTATTCCACGGAGCAGGGAATTCAGAGAAAGTTGCTTCGCACTCCACGGACCAGGACCCAGTGAAAGAGCATTCCACAGATCAGGTGATGAAGAAGTTGAGGGATGTGTACCTTAAATCGAACTCGCAGATTTTCGAGAGAATATCCAATAAACTGGATCTGAATAGTATTGATATTACTAAAATGGTTGTCCTGCGAAGCAGGGATGAGTTTAATGTGGAGGTGCTGCCTGAGGATTCGCTTCAGTTGTTTATGAATCTGCATGAGCTGAATGATATCCGCAGATTGAATGCTTACTTGATTACTGTGAATAAAAGACTGATTGACGGGGGAGTTTTTGTCGGACGAGTTGAACCTATTAAAAATCGGTATAAACGGTTTATCCAAAAATACCCTACTTTGATCGGTAGGATTTTCTACTTTTTTGATTTTGTGTGGAGAAGGGTTATTCCTAAAATTCCGGTTATTCAAAAATTATATTTTGCTGTTACACAGGGACGAAACAGAGCCCTATCGTTTGCAGAGTCGCTGGGACGTTTGTATTATTGCGGCTTCAAGGTGTTTGATGTTTATGAAATAGAGAATTTTGTTTATTTCATTGCAATTAAATCGAAGGAGCCTTCGACAGATAAAAATCCATCCTATGGACCGCTCTTCAAAATGAGAAGAATCGGCAAGAACGGGAAGGAGATATTCGTATATAAGGTGAGAACGATGCATCCTTATTCGGAGTACCTGCAGAAGTTTGTGTATGATCTGAATGATCTTGAGGTTGGCGGAAAGCTTAAGAATGATTTTAGAATTAGTTACTGGGGGGTTGTTTTCAGGAAGCTCTGGATTGATGAATTGCCTATGATTCTTAATTGGCTGAAGGGAGACCTTAAGCTGGTGGGGGTGAGACCGCTCTCGACGCATTATCTTGGTCTTTATGATGAAAAATTGAAGGAGCAGAGGTTAAGGTACAAACCGGGTTTGGTGCCTCCTTTTTATGCGGATATGCCTAAAACTCTGGAGGAGATACAGGCTTCGGAGTTGCGTTACCTGGAGGAGTATGAGAAGCATCCGTTGATTACGGATTTTAAGTATTTCTGGAGGGCGTTTTATAATATTATTATCAAAAAAGCCAGAAGTGCATAATTGTGACGAAAACAGTCTCTCGCAAAATACGCAGATGACCGCAGAGATATTCAGCGGAATTCAGCGATGCAACGGGTCGTACTGCGAGAAATTGTCTCTCTCTCGCATAATACGCAGAATAAAACATGGAAAAACCAGAGAATAAAATATCTTATGATGTAAGGGGTGCTATCTTCAAAGTGTATCAAAACTTGGGACCGGGTTTAATGGAATCGGTATATGAGGCTGCTCTTGCATATGAATTGAAGAAAATTGGACATAATGTAAAAACTCAAATTGCTCTTCCTGTTAAGTATGAAAATGAATATTTGGAACTAGGCTTTAGGTTAGATTTACTTGTTGATGATTTGGTAATCGTAGAAATAAAATCTGTAGAATCTCTCGCTCCGGTGCACCATAAACAGCTACTTACCTATTTGAAACTTACAGGTCTGAGATTAGGTTTGTTGGTCAATTTTAATACTGACGATATTAATAATGATATTGTTAGAATCGTAAATAATTTGTGAAAAGAGTTTCTCGCGGAATTCGCAGAATAACGCAGAGATCTTCAGCGATGCGACGGGTCGTACTGCGAGAAATTGTCTGACGCAGATTACGCAGGAAAAAGCGCTGTTAATTTTTTCAACACTCGTTTCCTGCTTAACTTTCCCAAAACACAAAAGATACCAAATTTTTACCCTGTTTCCCTATTTCAAACCGTCGCTCCTCCTTCGATTTAACTTCGATCACCCATGCCTTAAAGGGCAGTAATAAATACCCTAAAATCTATTCTCGGGGATTGTTGAGTATTTCCACACTTCCTGAGGTTGGAAGATGAGAAGTATATTGCTATCTGCTAATAGAAAACAGTTTCTCGCAGATACCGCAAAATAACGCAGAAGAATTTCCTGCACTACGACACAGTCGAAGGAAGGTGGGAAGGTTGGTTGATTTGTTGATGTGTTGATTTGGGGAGGAGTTAGCCCAGTGGAATATGCTTCGCATTCCACAGGTCAGGGATAGAGGTTAATGAAAATGATGTTTGTTGATTTGTTAAATTTTTAGGAGGGATTTGAGTTTGGCTTTGAAGGGGAAATAATAGGTGCTGAATCCCATTGCATACTTTGCATATAAGACTAACGATATTGAATATATAACAAAGGATATGGTGACCGATATTACTGCACCGGTTATTCCGTAACCCGGTATTAAAATCAGGAGGAGAATTAATAAAAGCAGACTTGATAGTAAAAGAAAATATGTGTTGACTTTCTGCTTTCCTACCATCTGCAGAAAATAGGCCGATGATCCGGATATTACTTCGAAAAATACTCCCACCACTAATGTGAATATTAGTACAGGATCCATCTCAAATTCATTCCCTAAAAATTTAAGTATTAAACTGCTGAAAAAGAATATCCCCACTAAAACGGGGAATGAACTCCAGAATATTACCCGCGCTGATTCGGCAAGTGTCTTTTTTAGCTCGTCAATGTTGTTTAATGTGAATTGTTCGCTGAATTTGGGCATCGCGATTGAATTGACCGCATTGATTAATAACGACGGAGCAAATGTTAACTTTAATGCAATGCCTAATACACCAACTTCCTTTTCGGTCATAAGATAACCTACCAGCAACACAACCATCCAGTTTCTTCCGTTCTTTAAGAGATCGGAAATGAGTATGGGGAATGAATAAACAGGTATTTCGCTTTTGGTTATCTGACCTTTTATGTCTCCCGCCGGAAAGTTTTTTGTTACCCGGAAAAGTAGAATTACAGCCGTAAAAAATGATACTGCAATGGCTATGGCAAAGGTTGCTGAGAGTAAAGCACCGGTTACATTAAATGCAATCAGCGCGATTATTAATAGTATTAGTGCCGTAATATAGGTGGTTGCATAGTTTAGCAGGGAGTATATCAGAATCTGTTTTAGTCCCCGGAAGAAGTTGGACATTATCCGGTACGCAACATAGAAGGGTAAAACAAGGAGCAGTATGTTGGTTATTATGACTGAGTCCGGGCTGAGTTTTCCGAAATAGAGGTTAAGTTCGTTTATTGCTATCCAGGCAAGAATAAGAAGCAGCAGTGAAATGAAAACTGAGGGTATTAGGACGGCGGTAAGTATTTTTTTTATGAGCGGATAATCTGATACTGCTTTTGCCCTGGCAGTATATGCGACGATACCGGTCTCCATTCCGAAGCAGGATAATAAACCGAGAAAGCTTAGGATTGTTATTCCGATCATGAAGTTGCCGAGGAGGGAAGCTCCGAATGTTTTTGCAACAAGCAGGGAGAAGATGTAACCGAGCAGGAAACCAAATAGTTTTATACCTAATGCGATTGCACTGCCCCGGTAGAGTTCGGTGAAGTTTCCGGCGCCCCCCGGGTTTATAAGTTTCCTCATTTTGCTTTTGACGGAATTATACATTCTTGGATGTCTGAATTAATAATATTTATTGTTGCAATATAAGAAAAAAAGGGGAAGGTTGGTTTATTTGTTTAGATGTTGAGTCATTAATGGGAATGATTTTTGTGAGGTGTTGAGTTGTTGAGGAAAACGGTTTTTGTGAATTTGTTTATCACCGCTGTTGCGGTGTCGGCAATTAGTAATTATACTTCAACTAATATTCTGCTGAAATTGTTTTTTGTTGTTTTGCTGTCGCTGGCTTTTATGGTACTGCTTAAAAAACAGGGATACGGGAATTTGTATCTGTTTGATTTTCACGGGAATTGTTTTCCGGTAAAATTAATCGGAGTATTGGAATTTTTTCTTCTCCTGAATCTGACGTATTCTGACAATATTGAATATGGTCTTTTTAAGTTTGTTCAACTAAATTTAACTGCATTTCCACTTATTTTGATGCTTGTAAAAGCTATATCTCTTAAGGATGAAAGTTTATTCAGGATATTCTATGTCTCAATTCTGGGTTGGAGTCTCCTGATTTTTATCGCAATAGTTGTCGTGAATCCTTTCGACCAGTCGTCGGCTTATAAGTTTGAACTTACGAGATGGAGTCATGTGATTCTTGGGAGGTTTGAATTTCTTTTGCTGGCAGCAATACTCGGTGTGGTGATAAGCAGACTATTTAATGAGTATAAAAAATATGCAATCATTACCATTGTTTTGCTGATCCTCGCAATTTCGGTTACCGGATTAAGGTCGGTAATGCTCGGAGTGTTTTTACTTGTGCCGGTGATGCTGATTATTGGTCTGAAGCGCAAGAACCTGAAAATCGCCGAGTCAGCTTTTGTTCTCTTCTTTTTAGTTATTGCCCCTTTTGCGGCAAACTATTTTATTACTACTGATGCCGGAAAGCACAGGATAGAGACTTTAATTCCCGGAAATAATCAAATCTTATTAAAGGATGCTTCGGTTACGGGACGGTTGGAGGCTTATAAAGCATCCATGGAAAAATTTTCAGGGAGTCCGATTATAGGAAAAGGGCTAGGGGGATTTTATTCATCAGACAGTACAGGCAGTATGCGAAGTGAAAGATATCCTCATAATTTTTTTATGGAGGTGCTAGCGGAATCGGGGATTGTGGGGATGCTTTTCTGGGGTTACTTTATTTTTCTTATTCTAAAGAAAACAAGAGAGAGAAGTGCCGGGCTAATGATTTTCTTCCTGGCGGCGGTCTATTTAGCTATGTTTTCAAAAGATCTTCCGGGTAATTCGGTTTTTCTGTTGGGGCTTGGATTTGTGAAAGATTCAAAAATATTTAAATAGAAAAGTACGCTTGTTGATGAAAGCCAAATATCTTTACCCGGGATTATTTATTTTAATAGTCTTTCTGACATTTACTTACATATCAATAACTTTTGAGGGGTATAAAGTTGATGAAAAATTAAACCATGTACCGGTTATTGAGGCGATGGATAAAGATGGTTTTTTTAATACTATTGTTAGTGAGAATTATGAGGCGGCGAATACACCGTTGCCATATTTATTTGCTTACTTACCAATGAAGTTGTTCGGTATTGAGCCATCAATTATTTACCTGCGAATAGTAAATGCTGCGGTCGCTTTAGTAACAATAATTATTCTTATTTTAATATTAATTAAAAGTAATTCGAAAAATGGTTATCTGATAGTACTGACAGTGTTATTCTATCCCTATTTTCTGAAAACCTCTTTTACATATTACATGGCGATTTACGGTGTGTTGTTTTACTTTTTATTTATTTACTCTCTTTCATTTGAAAATAAATATCGCTGGTTATGGGCAGGATTAAGTCTTGCAGGGGCTACGCTGTCGCAGCAATTTTACTTTGTGATTTTTCCGGCGGCTTTTTATTTATTATATATTTATGATTACAAAAATAATATTAAAGGGTTGATAACCAGGGGATTAATGCTGGGATTGCCCACTTTGGTGCTTGCATTACCGTTATTCATAGTGTGGGGCGGATTAACCCATCCGGACTATTCATTTCATAAAGTCAGTTTTGATATTACAAAGATTACAGCGATTGCCGTAATCATCGGAGGATTATTTATTCCTTTTCTTGCGGTTATTTATAAGAAGGTGATTTCCAAAGAAATGCTATATTTTCTAACAGCCGGATTGTTATTTGCAGTATTCTTTTTGCCGGGATTTGCACAGTACGGCGGAATCGGATCAATTACCGGATTTACCTGGCATGCGCTGGAATTATTAGCAAGGCAACATTATTTGTTAAAAACTATAGGGGCCACATTCCTTTTTGCAGTTACTTTATTCTCAGTAAGCGAGTTATTCAAAATGATTGAGGATAAACTGGATAAAATTCTTTTTCTGAACTTAATCAGTTTTTTTGCGGGTTTTTTAATAAATGAAACATTAATGGAAAGACACTTGCTGCCATTGGCGTTAACTATTTTTATTTTATCGATGCGCAAAATACGTGAGAAGTACATAGTGTATCTAACCACTTTATTTTATATGGCTTTTGGCAGTTACTATTTCTATTATTATTTATACATTCATGATACATTTTAGTTATCGAGGCAAGCTATCAAGCACATTAGGAAAGGAGAGAATTATTTTCCGTATCTATACTTAAACCATTCTTCCATGGAGAAGTTTTTTAGTTTAAACACGCCCATATGTTTTTCTTTTTCGCTGAAATTGTGGTAGAGAGTTTTTTGTCCTGATAAGTAGAAAACATCTATATAGGGACTTGATAATTGATCTTCCCTTATATCCCAAACAAAATATTGCACAGAGTACTTATCAACAACTTTATTCAGGCTATTATTCCTTATTAATTTTGCCATTTCAAAATCGCCAATGAGTCCGTTAAGTGCGACGAATTTGCGATCTGAAAAGAAAGATGTTATTCCGCTATCGTACATTCCGATAACCGCGTCCTTATGGATATTGTTTTTTACGTACCTGGCGATTTCGATTTTTGTACTGCTCATTCGCTTTTTCTGAAGGAACGAATTTTTTGTTGCAATCTGGATGGCTATTAAAGAGACTATTAGTAGAATGGCGGATGAGGCGAATACTTTACTATTAATTTTTGAGAAGAGAATTCCGGCGATGAGTCCGATTGCGATAATCTGGCTTACATAATACCAGACTGAGAACATCGCTTCATAAGGAGCAAAAATCCAGACAAACAGAAAGTGAATCAGGGTGAAAAGAAAAAATTCAGGACAAATTACAAACAACTGTTTAAGTTCATAGCTATCATTTGCCGGCTTTTTATGTGCAGCAGACTTTAACCTGGTAAAAAAGATAATTGCTAAAGCAGCAATGATTAAAATAATGAAGAAAATAATAAAGTTATCCGGAATTCCTAAAACATATGAAATCCTGGGGATTAGTAATCCGATAAAATTATTCAGCGGTAATTTAAGAGTTTGGAGAGAAGGGGTTGTAAATTTTATCCATGAGGAAACGGTGGACAGGTGGCCGAAACTAACCAGATTGACAATGAGATATGGGAGAATAAAAATTGTGGTGCCTGCCATTGAATACATAAAGGGAGTAAAATATTTTGCTCTGATACTTGATTTTAACTGATAGAAGAAGTAGGTTCCGATTAGCAGGAAGGTGTCGATTCTTGAAATGAAAGCTATGGAAAGAAGAAGTCCGAACATGAATGACGGGGCAGATTGAGTAAATCTTTTATCTCCGTATTTCATTGACAAGTAGATATAAAACAATAAAACAAGCAGCAGAAGATGTGATTCCAGCATAGAGTAGAATAAAGTAAAGCTACGGAGATTAGCAAAAATTATATAAAAAGAAAATAACAGTCCGGCAATCCGAAGACTCAGGAGTTTGGTGATCTTAAAGAATAAAAAGAGAGAAATAAGAAGGGTGAAAAAGATTACTATGAAGGAAGCTTTCAGACCTGCCATTGGTTCGCTGAACAGATAAAAAACAGGGATCAGGAGAATTTGCCAGAGAGGATGGAATCCGTTCGTCAGTGTTATGCCGTCATAGGTGAAAAGACCGGTGCGTACAAAGTTAAGAGCTATTTTAGGGTAATACATACCGTCATCTATTACGGAGTAGATAACTGCCTCTTCAACAGGCGGCAGGATGATAATGTAGAGACTCATGAACACAAAAATGAGTAACAGCAGGGTTTGTATATTGAGGAACTTTTTCAATCTATATTTTATTAAATTGTATAATGATAATTGCAAATTTATGGAATTTTTTAAGATAATTTGTGAAGGAAAAAGGGAAGCGGTTTATTTGTTGATTTGTTGAGAGGTTTAGTGGTTTATACGTTGATGTGTTTATTCAAAAGTGAGGAAAGTCATGGAACATATTTATTCATTTGAGAGACTCAGGGTCTGGCAAAGTGCGAGACAGCTTTCATTAAGGATTTTTAAATTAAGTGAAAAGTTTCCGCAATATGAAAAATTTGGCTTAACAAATCAACAATTACCATGAAAAAAACATTTGCTTTATACATTCTTTTCTTTTCCTTTTCACTCGCTCAGACGGTTTTTGAGCCAATGGGAAATCGGGTTTATTCATTTTTGGAAAGGATGAATCTTAAAGGATTCATATCCTTAAATGATGAGGCACAACCCTATGCCCGCCGCCTGATTGCCGCAAAGTTGTCTGAACTTATTCTCCAAAAGAACAATCTGAATGACGTTGAAAGAAATGAACTCGAATGGTTCGTGAAGGAATTCTATCCCGAACTGAGACGATCTGATTATGAACCGGATAAACATATAATTCCAGGATTCAGATCTGTATATCCTTCTTTTGCCGCTCCGGAGGATGACCGCATACGTCTTCTGAGTTATCAGGATTCGCTTTTTTTCTTCAATATTTCTCCCCGCGCCGGGTATGAAGTTAAATACCGGGGGGATGCTGAGGGACATTCACGCTGGTGGGGCTTGCGGATGTATGGAACGTATGACGATTATTTCAGTGCTTTTTTTGATTATATGGACAAAGGGGAGTATGGTATTTTAGACCGGAAAAAGGAATTCTCCGATGCTACGAGTTTCTTTATAAATAGTGCCGGTCCTTCGCGGATTGAATTCAGCGATATGCGCGGCGGGTTTACACTTGACTGGAAGTGGGGGACTCTCTCGCTTCAGAAAGATTATGTGAACTTGGGACACGGGTCAAACGGAAAGCTCGTCCTTTCTTCCAATGCCGCTTCGTTTCCACATATTTATCTGACTTTGCAACCGGCTGAATGGTTCAGATTTTATTATATTCACGGCTTCCTGAACTCACTTGTAATTGATTCTTCCGCATCTTATTACAACCGGTGGGACAGTGAGAAACCCTTTCTGCGGCAGGAATATGTGGGAAAATATTTTGCGGCTAATCAGTTTACATTTACACCATTCAGCGGAATTGATCTGTCTGCCGGAAATATTTTTGTTTATAGCGGGAGATTAAGACCCGAAATGTTTATTCCTTTCCTGTACTATAAAGTAATGGACCATAACACCGCAAGGGGAGCCGTGGATGACGGGAATGGTTTCCTTTTTCTGGATTTGTCTGTAAAGCATCCAAAGACTTTTCAGTTTTACACGACACTTCTTGTTGATGTGATAAATATAAGAGATATCCTTGAGGATAAAAACTGGTACACTACCTGGTTTGGAGTTACCCTTGGAGCAAAAAAGATTGATTTTATAATTCCCAATCTTGATGTTGTGCTGGAGTATACAAGATTAAATCCGTGGATGTACGAGCACAAGGATGAGACTACTACTTACAAGCACATAAATTTTAATTTGGGTCATTGGACCGGACAGAATTCGGACAACATAAAACTTGCTGTGATGTATCAGCCGGTATCGAGACTTAACTTAACTTTATTTGCTGAGAATTTCAGGAAGGGGGGATTAAAGGATATCAGCCGGGCATATGACAATGCAAAGGAAAAGCAGGATTTCCTGTATGCTCCGGTCAGGAAGGATTTTCGTTTGGGCTTAAATGCGCGGTACGAAGTGATTCATGAGTTGTTCGCAGATTTCGATTACAGATATACGTCTGTAACAGATGAGGATGTTAAGCGTACACTTGATTTTCAGCTTGGGTCTAAACATAATTTTACTGTCTCAATGGGGTATGGGTTTTAGTAGTTTATTAGTTTAGAGTTTCGTTAAAGGCTAAATCTGTGGGAATCAGTGGTAAAAAACTTAACCATGCCGCCTAAGCTGCACAGGCAGATTGACACAGATTCCCACGGAGAAGGAATCCGCCACAGCGGAGGAAGACGGAGTTCGCCCTATCCGTTAACCATAACCGAACGGAAATAAAGTTAAGAAATTGTTTAGGGTTCGATTCTTTTTTTTCTTTCGAGATAGTACTCTATATATAGCTTCCTGAATTGAACCGGCAAAAATGACCGGTTTGTAATCTCCGGTATTAATTCGTCTTTGTTCTGAAATGAATCAATAATTTTTTCTGCCCGCTTCTTGTTAATACCTATCCGGAATGCAAATTCGAGAAAATCATTCCTTGTGTATTTGCTCCCTGCTTTGAAATCTGCACTTTCAAAATCATCTGCAAAAAGTTCCAGCGCCATATCACTTTCTGTCGGGGCATGAAAACGGGTTGACATCAAGTCATAGAATGGTGTAAAACGGTACTCACCGGTAATCTTATCACGATATAGAGAAAAGTTTTTTAAGTGTGCATCGCCGTTTGAAAAGAGGTAATTAAATATTACTGCTCTGAAAAATTTTTCTATTTCAATAGGATAAGCGGCTATAAACTTTTTTGCAAACAGTGCAATTTCTTCATAACTGCTGTCGTATTTATAGTTCTCGCCAAAATTCTCCTCGCTTCTGTTCATAATCTGAGCAAAGTCTTCCTGAAGGATTCTTTCCCCTTTTTCATCAGTATCAAATCTTTTTGTCAAATACGCCGGCTCTCCGTCAGGGAAGAAGACCAGCGCACACCGGGCAGTATCAATCCCAAAAACTTGCGAAGCTATCTGCATGGTGAGATGTTCATTTGCCGGAATGATGTTTTTATTTAAGAGTATTCTCTCCGGTACCGGTTTTAATATATATTCCCCCCCTCGTTCTGTCATTTCTAATTTTCCGCTGCTAATTTTTAGTGAGTGTTTAAGCTGAAATCCGGAGATTGATATGCGGTTTTGTTTTTCTCTCTTGACTTTAAGAAATTCGGGTTTCCGGAAATTGAGTATATGGCTTATCCGGTTTCCGTTAAACAGTTTTTTCCGGCAATCAGGACAATAGGTGCTGTTCGAGGGGGCAAGGCAACCCGGGCATACGTTAATCTTCATTTTCGCCTCACGGTTATTCCGCCTATTGAATCGTTTATCAATGTCTCTAATAGCCTGCCGAAGTGGTCATTCTCATCAATCCTCAGAGTACTGCATTCGATTTCTTTGTTCGCTCCTTCGGAAAGTAATCCGAAAAAGAAAGGGAAAAGTATTTTTGATTTAAATTCTTCTTCCTGCTTTGGGAATGACGTGCTTATTGGCGGTGTGTCTTGACCGGACAGATATTCCGGGGAGTATTGGAAATAATAATAACCATCGCGTTTTGACAATGTGCCTGCATGCAGGTTGTTAAAATAGACTTCGGCACTTCCGGATTTCATGTCCTGAGCCTGGTTTCAATTATTAAACCGAGTGCATTAAGGATTTTTTCTATCTGGGCAAAGGTCGGATTTCCTTTCCCGTTTTCAATGTCCACGATGCTGCGAAGACTTATGCCGACTATCTCCGCCAAATCCTTTTGTGTGACTTTCAAACTCTTACGTCTTTGCTTTATCGTATCTCCGATTTCACGTATATCCATGGCCAATGTGCATTATATTAAACATTTATCTTTTTAACGCTGCAATAATACCAATTTTTTTAACAATGTGCAAGAGATTGCACAAATAGAGTATCCCGGGCGAAAATTAGCTCTTAAACGCAAAGTACGCAAAGTTTTCCGCAAAGTCACGCAGAGTAACGCAGAGGAAAAATCTGTGAGAATCGGGTTCTAAATAATCTGTGGGAATCAGTGGTAAAAAACTTAACCATGCCGCCTAAGCGGCACAGGCAGATTCAACATCCACGACAAGTCGGGACAAGCAGATTCTCACAGAGCAGGAAAATAGAAAGGCTGAGATTGAGAAAAGCTATTTGTAGGCTTCTTTTCGGTGCTTTATCCTGAAAATATTTACTAATCTAAGTTTATCATTAATTTCGAATAGTATTCTGTATTTTCCGCTTCGGATTCTATACCCCTCCCGGTTTGTTAGTTTTTGGATTCCTATTGGCCTGGGATCTCGGGATAATTGCATCAGACGGGGAATGATTTTCTTTATCTCAGAAACCGGAAACTTATCGAGATCTTTTTGTGCTGCGGGCTTGATCTTAATTTGATAATCCACGCTTGGCCAGATATTGATCTATTGTTAAACTCTTTCCTTTTTCTTTCTTTGCTTTTTCAAGATCGGAAATATCCTCAAGTAGTTCCAGAGCATCTGTTAGCGCAGGGCTTTTCTTTAATTGCGCCCATTTTTCCGTGGTGATTCGTATATTCTTTTTTGATTTCGTAATCATGTTATTATTCCTAGTAGATATTTATACAAAGATAATGAAAATTGAGATTACATCATAAGCAATTAATGAGTTAATGAAATTGATTTTTGGTGAGGTGTTGATTCGGTAAGAAAACAGTTTCTCGCAGTCCGACTCTTTAGGGTGTTGCGGTGAAAGAAAAGCACTTAACAGTAGAGTAAATTTAAGGAATTTCTTAATTGCAATTGAGTATTCCAGGCGAAAATTAGCTCTTAAACGCAAAGTACGCAAAGTTTTCCGCAAAGTCACGCAGAGTAACGCAGGGGAAAAATCTGTGGGAATCAGTGGTAAAAAACTTAACCATGCCGCCTAAGCGGTACAGGCAGATTCAACATCCACGACAAGTCGGGATCACCGCCAAGGCGGGACAGGCAAGCAGATTTCCACAGAGAAGGAATCCGCCACAGCGGAGGAAGTCAGAAGACGGAGTCCACCAAATCCGTTGGCTAAAACCGAACGGAAAAAAGTTTCTGGTTTATCGGAATATCTAAAACCGGGAAACCAATAGCACCCGGATTACAGAGGATTTACACGAATTAGAAAAATGAAAGGAGCAGATATCTGCTCCTTTTTTTTATTTCAACAAAATCATTTTTTTTGCAGCGAAATAACCACTACTTTCAAGTGTGTAGTAGTACAATCCCGTCGCAAGATTGTATCTGTCCGCGGATAACTCAACTTTGTGATATCCTGCCTCCTGATTTTCTTTTACTAACTCGGCGATTTGAACTCCCGTTGCGTCATAGAGTTTTACTGATACAAAACCTGCTTTTGGTATCACATAACCTATGACAGTTACAGGATTAAAGGGGTTCGGATAATTCTGAAATAGGTTTAGAGTGGAAGGGGGCGAGTTTATAACAGAGACTTCCTCGCTGTATGAAAATGTGCCGTCGTTGTCAATTTGTTTAAGACGATACCTGACTGAATGGCTGTATTCCGCCCCGGCTGAGTATGGATGTATGACTGTTTGATTTAAATCATCTGTGAAGGAGTATTCCTTTGGGGAGTTGCTGTTTCCTGCACCGGGAATGAATCCAATTCTTTTCCACTCCGCGGTTTTCCGATCAGTTTGGTTGTTAAATGCCCGCTCTATATCGAATCCGCAGTTGTTTACTTCCGTCGCCGTGGACCAGTTTAGTGTTACTACACCTTCCTTAATTTTATATGTGAATGAAGTGAGTTCCACTGGCAGAGGTTCCACATCACTGGCGAATACAAATTCGCTGAAACCGGTTATTGCATCCATTGATAAGTAGTCAGACGATTGTCCATCTCCCATATTGTTGTATGTGAGGGTTCCTATTTCTGTAAATGTACCGCTTCCCGGAGTTTGTCTTTTATAAAGTATTACTCCACTTGCTCCCTCTCTGATTCCATGATTTGGAATATCGGACAAGTAAAACCGCAGTTGCGTGTTTATTCCAGTGATACCCGGATCAGCAGAAATCACCCATCTATATTTGCTAATGTTAGCGAGCAGAATTGATGATGAATTAAGGGGTGCGGAATTATGCTTTTGAACAGTAATATTGCCCGAACCGGATATTGACTGAATATTCATTGCCACACCGGTTGCTTCACCGTTAAAATTAATCAAACCAGTTCCCGAAATACTCTGTGAATTTTCTGCCGTTATGGTGTTGAAATCAGAAATTATCAGGTCATCAATTCCCAACCCTTGTGTATTGTCCGAACCACCTGTTGATGTACATGCCCATCGGAAGTAGTAACTGGTTCCCGGAGCAATTGAAAGTCCACCCAATTCCACAGTTTTGGAAATGGATGCGGGGGGATCAGAAACAGTTGAATTATTTGCATCACCCGGATATGATTGATTTCCTTCTGTTTTCTCACTCCATGAAGTTCCTGTGGTACCGGTATAAAAAATCCAGGAGGTAGCACGAGTTCCGCTCCTGTATTTTTCATAATGCCATGATATGGATAATTGTGTGATGGTCTTACCTGTGTTGTTTTGAATGCAAAGCATAATGGAGCGAGGTTGTGTATAATCCGAACCCATTAAAAAGCCCAGTGCCCTGTCAGTTGCTGTGCCGTAAAATCCGTTTGCCCAATTAATTATACCCCTTGCTGAAGAACCGGTAACCATTCCACTGCCGTTTGTTCCGTATGACTGGGTGGTTGTTGTTACGCTAACCGCATAGTAAGTTCCGGATGTTACGACAAATCCCTGTGGAACAGTAGCTGTTTTTGAAGTTCCCATAGAATTAAAATTTTCTTCAATGGGTTCCGTTCCTGAGAGCGACAACTGAGCAAAGCAATTACAAAAAGTAAAAAAGAATAAACTTATGAGAAAAAACATCTTTTGTTTTTTCACATTTGCCTCCTATTATAATATATTATTTAATATAACGAAAACTAAAAAAAATATTTTTAATAATCAAGCATTTCAAAAATATTTTTTTGTTTATTCAAATAAATGAATTTGATAAAATCGATTATTTTTTCGAGATATATTCGGGATACATTAAATTTGCTTTACTGTGGTTCTCCTTTTTTATGTCTGTTAAATGAAAGTTTTTAGCTATATTTGCACAAATTTTTGAATTTTTGTTGAAAGGAAAGTAAGTAAGTTAATGGAAGTCCCGTTTCACCGTGCGTACACTACCGATAGGGAAAAAGAACTGGTTGCCGAAGCCATTGATTCCGGTTGGATTACCATGGGTCCTAAAACCATCCTTTTCGAGGAGAAGTTTAAGGAGTATTGCGGAGCAAAGTATGCTGTTTCGATGAACTCTGCCACCGCCGCACTACACCTTGCCCTAAAGGCAATTGGTATAAAAGAAAATGAAGAGGTGATTATTCCCACTAATACTTTTATTTCCACAGCAGAAGTGGTTACTTATTTTAATGCTATTCCGGTTTTGTGCGATATAGATTATAAAACTCATAATATAGATCCGGAAAAAATTGAATCTCTGATTACATCCAAAACCAGGACTATCATACCGGTCCACTTCGGGGGACAAATTTGCGATATGGATGAAATCAACACAATTGCGAAAAAATACAACCTTAAGGTAATTGAGGATGCCGCTCATTGTCTTCCCGGGTTCTACAAGGGAAGGAATGTAGGGACTTTAAGCGATATTACCTGCTTCAGTTTTTACGCAACTAAAACACTTGCGACCGGAGAGGGGGGAATGGCTACTACGGAGAATGAGGATTACTCACGTTCGATGAAGATTAACCGTCTGCATGGAATAAGCCGCGATGCATGGGACAGATACACTGCAAATGGTTCGTGGTATTACGAGGTGGTGGATAACGGGAATAAATATAACACCACCGATATAAATGCGGCGCTTGGTATTGCCCAACTTGAGAAACTGGAACTCATGCATGAAAAAAGAAAAGCAATAGCCGGGAAGTATGACAGGGCTTTTGCTGAGAAGATGGAGATGCTGACGCTAAAGACCGATCGTGTTTCCAGTTATCACCTTTATGTAATAAAGGTTAATAACAGAAATGAGCTTATTGAGTTGCTTAAAAAGGAAGGGATTTCCGCATCGGTGCATTTTATTCCTGTACACATGCATCCTTATTACCGGGAGCGCTACATGTACCGCCGGGAGGATTACCCGGTTGCGAACAGGGTTTTTGAAAGGAGTATCTCACTCCCGATTTATCCGGGCATGAGTGAAGAGCAGGTTAACTACGTAACAGAGAAGGTTCTGCAGCATGCACGCTGATTTATACCGTGACAGATTTAAGAGGATATTTGACTTTACCGTATCCTTTATTGGTGTGATAATCCTATCACCTTTTTTTGTGCTGGTTGGATTGATTATAAAACTAAGTTCGCCCGGCAGTGCAATTTTTACCCAGGAACGTATGGGAATGGGTTTTATTAAGTTCAGGTTGTATAAATTCAGATCCATGTATCCCGAGTCATCCTCACGCGGACTTTCAATCACCAGTACTGATGATCCACGGATTACTCCTTTCGGGCATTTTATAAGAAAATTCAAACTGGATGAACTTCCACAATTGATTAATGTGATTAAAGGGGATATGAGTCTTGTGGGTCCGCGCCCCGAGGTGGAAAGATATGTGATGATATACAAGACTGATTACGAGCATATCCTTACCGTGCGCCCGGGTATTACGGATATTGCTTCCCTTGAATTCAGGAACGAGAACGAATTGCTGCTTGATTGTCAGGACAAGGAAAAAAAATACATTGACGAGATACTTCCGCAAAAGCTGGCTTTAAGCAGGCTTTACATAAAGGAGCATAACTTTTTTCTCGATTTTAAAATTATTATTTATACCATCCTTGGTATTGATCTTAAAATAAAGCATTTAAAGCAATAATTATGTCATTATTATAATTAAAAAAATGTATTATTTTATAAACAAGTTTTTTAAAATTTATCAAATTCCGGAATTGAAAATTGCCATTTAAATTATTTCTGAAAATATCAAAATCATTTCAGAATCGTCATTTCGCTCTGTTCGATTTTATCATATTTTTGATTTCCCCCTTGCTGGCTTTCGCGATTCGCTTTGACGGGACTGACTTCGTCTCCGAAAATTTCCCGGTCATCACCGTTGTAACTTTCCTCTTTATGCTGATCAAATTTGTTCTTTTCTTTAACTCCGGTATTTACCGCCGCATGTGGAATATGGCAAGTATTGACGAGCTTTCTCATCTTCTCTATGTCGGTTTGCTGGTAATTGGGCTGCAGATTATTGCAGTGGTGATTCTCCGGGCAATGCCAAGTCATCTTATTGAAGGAGTACCATATTCTATTCCACTTCTCGACGGAATAATTACAATGCTGTTTGTTGCATCCATTCGATTCAGTATCCGGATGTTCCAGCGGGCAAATGAACGGACGCTTGTTAATGGTGACGGGGACAGGGTTTTGATTGTCGGAGCAGGAGAGGCAGGTATTCAGGTGGTTTCGGAAATTCAGAAGAACCCCAGACTACAGATGGTGCCGGTTGGTTTTCTGGATGATGATTTGAAAAAGGTTGGACTCAAGATTCGTAACCTTGATGTTCTTGGCACGCGCAAGGAACTTGTGAATGTTGTTTTAACGCAAAATGTTAAAAAACTTATTGTAGCAATGCCCACTGCCCCGGGTTCTGTTATCAGGGATCTTAGTTTTAAATGCGAGGACCTGGGAATTGAAATTCTTACGGTTCCAAACATATCAGATTTAATTGGCGGTAGAGTTAGTATCAATAAACTTCGCAATATTAAAATTGAAGACTTGCTCCGCCGTGAAGAAGTTGAGATTGACCTCGAGAAAATCCGCGGACTTTTAAGGCAAAAAGTTGTGCTTGTAACCGGAGCAGGGGGCTCAATCGGGAGCGAACTTTGCCGGCAGATACTTACCGGTTTACCGGATAAACTTATTCTGCTTGGGCATGGAGAAAATTCCATTTTTGACATCGAACAGGAAATGACTCTCCGTGTAAGCCGTCAACAGGTTTATGAATCGCACAAAACAGAAATAATTTCCAAAATCGCCGATATCAAGAATATCAAGAGTCTTGAGGAAATCTTCTCAGAATATGGCCCGACCGTTGTTTTCCATGCTGCTGCACATAAGCATGTTCCGCTTATGGAGGCAAATCCGCAGGAGGCAATTCTTAATAACATATTCGGTACAAAAAATCTGGTAGGCTTGTGCGTTAAGTACAATGTTGAAAAATTTGTACTTATTTCCACCGATAAAGCAGTGAATCCCACAAGTGTTATGGGTGCAAGCAAGCGTGTGGCAGAAATGATTACGCTAAAAGCAGCCCGGGAGTTTGGCTTACGTTTTTCAGCAGTAAGATTTGGTAATGTACTTGGCAGCAGGGGGAGTGTGGTCAGAACTTTTCAGCGTCAACTTAAGCAGGGAGGTCCTATTACCATTACACATCCTGAAATCAAGAGATACTTTATGACCATCCCCGAAGCGGTTAAACTGGTGCTGGAAAGTTTTGCCATTGTCAGAGGGGGGGAAATTTTCCTGCTGGATATGGGGCAGCCGATAAAAATAATTGACCTTGCCAGGGATATGATTCGTCTTGCCGGTTTACAGGAGGGGAGTGATATTCAGATTCAGTTCAGCGGATTGCGTCCCGGCGAAAAGCTTTACGAAGAACTTTATACGGATAAAGAGATTTATTCAAAAACCTCTCATCCCAAAATAACCATTGCAAAAAACGCCAGCGAATTTGTTCATCCGGAGCTATATAACTGGATAGACAAACTGGATGAGGATATCTATTCCATGGCACTCCCTGAAATCCAAACCCGCTTTCAGGAAATAATCCCCGAGTATCAACTATTCCCCATACCAAAAGATTAGATATTTCCCGGCTAACTAAACAACACTTCCGATAAGTGTGGCGGAGGTTACCCGTTCTATTTTTACATTTACATAATCACCAATGGTAAAATGATCTTCTGCAGGAAAGACCACCACTTTATTAGTTCCGGTTCTTCCCGAAAAATGCTTATCCGATTTTTTACTCTTTCCCTCAATCAGCACAACCTCCTCCCGTCCAACAAGTTCCTGATTCAACTCCCTTGAAATGGACTGCTGAAGCGTGATGATATCATTCAGCCGCTTCAGTTTTATCTCTTCCTCAACATCATCATCCATTTTATATGCCTTTGTTCCCTCGCGAGGGGAGTACTTAAACATATATGCACCGTCATACCGGACCTGTCTCATCACATCCAGCGTCATTATATGATCGTCAATTGTTTCAGAGGGAAATCCGGCAATAATATCGGTGGAAAAACTAACTCCCGGAATTATCTTCCTGGCTTTTTCTATCAACCCCAGATAGTGTTCAATTGTATAAGTCCTGTTCATCAGTTCAAGTATCCTGTTTGAACCCGATTGCACCGGCAGATGAATGTAGTTGCATATGTTGGCATGTTCAGCCATTGTATGCAGCAGTTTATCCGAAAGGTCCTGCGGATGCGAAGTCGTGTAACGTATTCTTATATTTCTGTCAACCCCGGCAGATGCATCTAGCAAATCTGCGAAATCATTTCCATTATCATTATAGGAGTTCACATTTTGCCCAAGCAGTGTAACTTCTCTAAATCCTCGAGCGGAAAGATCTTCAATCTCAGAAACTATGGATGAAAGGGTTCGGCTTCTCTCCCTTCCCCTTGTAAAGGGGACAACGCAGAATGAACAAAACTTATCGCATCCCCTCATCACGGAAATCCATGCCTGCAGCCCGTCCTCCCTGTAAGGCGCAATATCTTCGTACGTCTCAGTCCTCGAAAGTCTTACTCCAATTCCTTTTTCCCCACCGAAGGCATGATCAATAAATTCGGGCAACCGTCTGTATTCATCCGGACCGACCACTAAATCAACCGCTTTTTTCTCTTCGATTAAATCTTGTCTTAGTCTCTCTGCCATACAGCCAAGAATTCCAAGTACCAATCCGGGATTATCTTTTTTAAGTTTATTAAGGTTATTCAACCTTCCGTAAATTCTCTGTTCGGCATTATCCCGAACGCTGCAGGTATTTAGCAAAATCACATCCGCGCTGCTTGCATCTTGTATGTTTTCATATCCGTTCTGCGACAGTATGCCCATTACGATTTCCGTATCCGCCACGTTCATCTGACATCCGTATGTCTCTATATAAACTTTTGCCATCTTACAACTTCTTGCTTGTTTATCTTTCTAAATTTAAATATCATTACTGGTTTTAAGATTCTTTCATTCCTTGCAGATATAACAATCCTCCGCAAAATAAAATTGCATAAAACAACTTGAATATATGTAGGGATTAAAAACTCTGGTTGGATAATAAGTAGAGCAAAAGGTAAAGAACGCCCCCCCCCAGCAATGCCAGAAGGGTATAAGTTATTCTGAGCCTCTTTTTTCTGTCTTTGTGGATTTCGTATGACAGATCGTTTTCTTTTTTTTCTGAATTCACAAAACCTAGCATTAAATTTCTTCTTTAATTCACCTGCCTAATATAGGTAATAAATCTTTAATTAAAAAAAGGATGTGATTCCAACCACACCCCTTTTTTTATCCTATTTTCCGCTTCTTTTCGATTATTCTGTTTGTGCCAAGTACTTGTCGACATCCCTCAGATAAGGAGAGCCAACATAGTCTTTTTTCAATTTCTTTAATATATCTTTTGCTTCTTCTTTTTTGTTAAGCTCTATTAAATTTGCCGAGGCAAAAATAAGGTATTGAGGGTTGAGTACATTTTCCTTTGATACGGATGCTGCTTTCTGAAAATAGTTTGCAGCTTCTTCATAATTATTTTTTGCTTCATAGCATGATGCTATTCCGGCAAATGCGGTTGCCTGGAATACTTCACTGCTGCCGCCGAAATCTTCATAATACTTCAATGCTTCATCTGTCTTACCAAGGAAAAAGTAGGAGTTAGCGAGGTATATTTTTGCAATCTCGCCGTTATGTGAACTGCCGTACTCATCAACCAGCTTCTTCAAGCCAATAACCGGAGTTCCTGCTCTTCCTTCAATTGCTTCGAGGTATGCACCCTGCTCATATAAAGGGAGGATTTTGGCAAGTTCTATGTTTGCTTTCTCGTTGTCGGAAGCCCTTCCTTCGGAATACAGGAACCATGCAAAGATAACCAGCACAATAACTCCGGCACCTATAAGCAGGTTTCTCTTCTGGTTTTCTACAAATTCCAATGCCTGGTAGTAGAAACCAACCAATTTATCTTCTTTAATTTCTTTTCTTGAGAATTTCTTCTTCTGCCCTAACATCAATAAGCTCCTGAAAAAGTTAAATTTTTTTGTAAATAACCTACAAATATATGGAAATTATTGTTTTTAACAAAGAAATCTAACCTTTCCTGAAATCAATTATTCCCATCTCATTATTTTTAATTATTAATTTATTATATTTATCCAATTAGTAGAAATTATTTTTTATCATAATATAAGGAGTGTGAAGTTTATGGATTACCGAATTGAAACCGATACAATGGGAGAGATAAAAGTGCCGGGCGATAAATACTATGGTGCCCAAACTGCACGAAGTCTGATGAATTTCAAAATCGGTGGTGAAAAAATGCCCCCCGAACTAATCCGTGCTTTCGGCATACTGAAAAAAGCTGCTGCGCTGGTTAATTTCGAACTGGGCATTCTTACTCAGGATAAGTGCGAGCTTATCGTTAAAGCCGCTGATGAAGTAATTGCCGGTTCGCTAAATGAACATTTTCCGCTTGTGATCTGGCAGACCGGGAGTGGAACCCAGACCAATATGAATGTAAATGAAGTGATCTCCAACCGTGCTATCGAACTTGCCGGTGGAGTCCTCGGCTCGAAAAAACCAATTCACCCGAATGATGATGTGAATAAAGCCCAGTCCTCAAACGATACCTTCCCGGCAGCCATGCATATTGCCGCTGTCGAGGAAATCCACCGGAACCTGATTCCATCAATTACATTGTTAAAGGATGCTCTTAAAGTTAAGGCAGAAGAGTTCAAAGATATTATCAAAATCGGCAGGACTCACCTTATGGATGCTGTTCCGCTTACTCTGGGGCAGGAATTTTCAGGCTATGTTCAGATGCTTGAAAACGGACTGGTCAGGATTAACAACGCACTCCCTCACCTTTATGAAATTGCTTTAGGGGGTACTGCTGTAGGTACCGGTTTGAATACTCACAAGGAGTTTGCAGTAAAAGTTGCAGCTAAAATTGCCGAACTAACCGGCAAGAAAATCGTTACCGCGCCCAACAAATTCGAGGCGCTCGGCACTCACGATGCGATGGTGGAATTTCACGGTGTGTTAAAAACCCTCGCGGCTTCTCTTATGAAAATTGCTAATGATATCCGCTGGCTTGGTTCCGGACCCCGCTGTGGACTTGCTGAGCTTAACCTGCCCGAAAACGAGCCGGGTAGTTCTATTATGCCTGGAAAGGTTAATCCCACTCAATCGGAAGCTATGACCATGGTTTGTGCGCAGGTCTTCGGAAATGACGTCGCTGTCAACTTTGGCGGAGCTATGGGGAATTTTGAACTTAACGTCTTCAAGCCGGTAATAATCTATAATGTCCTTCAGTCAGTCAAGTTAATTTCGGAAGCCTCAGTAAGTTTTACCGAACACTGTGTGGCCGGAATCGAAGCAAATCTTGTAAACATCAAAAAGCATCTGGAAAACTCCCTGATGCTGGTTACGGCATTAAATCCCCATATCGGATACGACAACGCAGCAAAAGTGGCTAAAAAAGCGCATAAGGAAAATAAGACACTTAAACAGACTGCTGTGGAACTCGGACTCCTCACCGAAGAGCAGTTTGATCAGTTCGTCCGCCCGGAAAACATGACCGGACCCAAATAATTTTTCCTTCAGGAGATCCCCTCACGGGGATCTCCTTCAATTATAAAATTTTTTTCCGGCTTTTCCATAACATCACGGTTTGTGTTATTAACATTTTTGAGAAACTGTTTACGGATTCTGAACGGTAAGTACGGTTATTAAACAAATTTGTTAATTATCCGCACCTATTAAATCACATTTCCGCACAACTTTTAACTATTCTCAATTTGTCTCAAAATGAAACAAATCGGTTCTTCTGTCGCAAAATGAGACAAGTTCTTTCATTTTTCCATACTTTTTTCAAAGTATTTTTGTATTTTTAATGGTACGGATTTTGCTCTTTATATACATTATAATGTATTTAATTATACGAGAGAAAAAAATGAAAAAAAATTTATTCAGCAGCATCTTAACAACGTTGTTTTTATTTGGGATAATTGGGAATTCCACTTACGCGATTATTCCGGATTCATCAAGTACAGATAACGTAAAGTATCCACATAATTATTTCTCGGCTACTACGGTCGAAGGACTTGTTACAGCACGATTAATGGATACAGATAAGGGAACTTCTGGTTTAAGGATTAAAGATCCCTCCAGACCTAATAAAACCATGGATGTCTGGGCGGGTACTCTTTCCGGCACCGTTGCAAGTACTAACGCAAAACTCTATTGTATTGACCTCCTTCACAATGCTGCTTTTTATTCAAATCAGAATCCTCACACATATACTGATCAAGCCGTCTCCTCTTCAGCAATTACGTTTATTGTAAATAATTATTATCCCTATAAACCACTTTCTTATTCAGGCAGTCTAAGCACCCCTGAAAAAGAGGCAGCTGCAGTTCAGCTTGCTATCTGGCATTTTTCAGACAATGTCGATTTATCCTCCATTACGCATAAAACTAATTCAAGCTTGGGAACTGAAATCAGAAACCGGGCAATAGAGATACGGGATTTCGCTGTCTCAAACAGCCCGGATATTGTTCCTCCGGTTACTGTCTCGATTATCCCTGTTTCCCAGTCAATTGTTGCAGGTACTCCCGCTAAATTCAGAGTCCTGGTTCTGGATAATGAAGGCGATGGTTTATCCGGTGTTACTGTTACACTTTCTGCTGCTGGCGGCTCACTCTCACTTTCTTCTGCCTCCACTGGGTCAGATGGACTTACTCCGGAAATTACTCTCACTCAGGGTTCTTCCGCCGATGTAACAATCACAGCAACCGCAAATGCAGTTATTCCAAATGGAACCCGTTTTGTTCATAATGTTGATCCTGATGAATATCAGAAACTCGTGCTCGTTTCCCCTGTTACAGTTTCCAGGAGTGCAACTGCTACGGTTTCCTGGTATGCAACTAATGGTCCTTGCGACGTCAACGGTTTTACAACATTTACTCAGGGTGGTTGGGGTAGCCCTTCAAACAGTACTCCCGGTAGGATTAGGGATCTCTATTTTAATGAAGTTTTCCCAAATGGCCTGGTTGTTGGTGGTGCTTATAAACTTACTCTTACTTCTGCAAAGGATGTGAAGGATTTTCTCCCGGCTGGTGGAACATCAGCTGCTTTTAATAAGGACTATACCAATCCGGATAAAACCTCTGCCGGAGTTCTTGCCGGTCAGATAGTAGCGCTTACTCTTAATGTCGCTTATGATGCCGCCGGAAAAATTGGTTCCAACTCAACGAATCTGGGAGATCTGATTATTCAGTCTGGTACCTTCGAAGGCAAAACCGTAAATCAGTTTCTTGCTATTGCCAATCAGGCAATCGGCGGTGCTTCAACCGGTTATACTTACAGCCAGATTAATGATGCCGCAACTGCCATTAATGAAAATTTTGATAACGGAACAGTAAATAACAATTTCCTTACCTGCGGATTTATTCTCTCTTCTCTCGGTGACCTTATTTGGCTCGATGTGAATAAAAATGGAATTCAGGACAATGGTGAAGCCGGACTCCCGGGTATTACCGTTGAACTATATTCCTGCGGTAATGTTCTTATTACTTCTCAGGTAACTGATGCTAACGGAAATTATCTGTTCGAAAATCTTGAGGCTGGTAGTTATTACATAAAACCTGTTTTGGTCGGTGCTTATGCATTCAGTCCAAAAAACCAGGGGGGGAATTCAGCCCTTGATTCAGATGTTGATCCGCTTACCGGTATTACCACTTGTATCACTCTCCCTTACGGTATTAACGATCTTTCATGGGATGCTGGCATCTATAGCACCGAAGTTCCTTGCGCAACCGAATGGACGGCTGATCTCGGAGCTAACGTAACAATATGCGAACACAATCCAATCCAGATTCCTGTTAACGTTTCCGTTAACCTTACTCCAAACCCCGGAAAAGCAAGGGTTCAGGCAGCTTGGAGAATTACTTATCCTGAAGGAGCTGACCATAGCTATCATTATACTAATTTTAATATCGAGGATAACTCTTCATTTGTAATCACTGCTGATTGGCCCGGAGTTACTTCTTCCGATACCCGTGTTGAAATTGAATACAGTGTTGTTCTGTTCAATTGTCAGGGTGCTCAAATGGGTTCGCCGGTTACCAAACTGGTTTATTGGACTCCCCAGGTTTGTCCTCCGCCTCTTCCAAACGAGGCTGATATTGAGGTTATCAAAACAGTTGATAATGCTGAACCTCAGAACAATGAAATAATTACCTATTCCATTCTCGTAAAAAATAATGGACCCAAAGATGCAACAGGCGTACAGGTGTTCGATGTTCTCCCTGCTGGTCTTCAGTATCTCTACGCAACTGTTTCGGTCGGTTCTTACGATGAAACTACCGGTATCTGGACTGTCGGAAATCTTCCCAATGGTGAATCCCGCACAATGTCCATCAAAGCCAAAGTGGATGTTACCTTCGCTAACGAGGCTGTAATAGACCTTGGCATTGCAAATGAATATAACCTTTTCGTGTTTGAAGATCTTATTCAGCCTTCTTCGGATACCGAAGGTAAAGTAGCTGTTGGTCGCAGTGCCGATCTTGCCAACTATAGCGTTGGTTATGAATATCCGAATTCAAATGGCACAGAGGACATTCTTGTCGTCGGTGGAAATCTCACTTTCCGCAGCGGAGCTGTTTACTCAGGTAACGTTGTTTATGGAGTTTCAACAAATCTCCCGATTAACCTTACTTCTATCAATAATGGTACACTCATTCAGAATCCTGACAGAATTGATTTTAACGCCGCCAGGGAATATCTCACTTCTCTCTCAACTCAGCTTGGTGAGTACACCCCCAATGGCTCGGTTACTTTTGAATGGGGTTCTCTCAATTGCTCCGGAACAAGCCCGCTGCTAAATGTTTTCGAAGTCTCCGGTGCTGACCTGACTTTGGCAAATAATTTCCAGATTAACGCTCCAAACGGTTCCGTTGTTGTAGTTAACATAACCGGACCTTATGCAAAATGGACAGGTGGACTCGTTGTTACCGGTACGGATAAGCGTAATGTACTGTTCAACTTCCCCCAGGCTGATAGCGTCAGAATACATAATATTGACGTTACAGGCTCTGTCCTGGCTCCTCATGCACATGTCAATTTCGTTACAGGAGTTCAAAACGGTCAAATGATTTGCCGCAAACTTACCGGACAAGGACAATTTAACTATGCACATTTTATCGGCAACGTTCCGGTTGACACTACCATTGTTAACGTGGCGCAGGTTATTAATAGTCTGCCTTTGGATCCTGATCCCGATAATAATGATTCCTTCGCTTCAATAAATATTGATCCCCGTGCAGGTGGAACTGCCGGTGGTGGCACTGGAACCGGCTCAGGTAACTGGCAGCTTGTCGGAAACTTCGCTGAGGGTCAGATGGTCTGGACTATAACTAAGGATAATACAAATAACCTGCTTGCCGGTACCCTCGGTGGTAAAGTTTATCGTTCTCCGGATGGCGGACTCAACTGGACTCTTATAAATCCTTCCATGTCCGTAACTTATATATGGTCAGTAGTTGTAAACAGCACCGGCACCATCTTCGCAGGAACAGAAACCGGTATCTATTCATCAAACGATAACGGTGCAACCTGGTCACTTACTTCACTTACCGGTCACGATACCCGTGCATTGCTCATTGATAACTCGGGCTCACTCTACGCGGGTACTTGGGACTCGGGAATCTGGAAATCAACTGATAACGGCACTAACTGGCAGCAAGTAAATTCTGGACTTACTGCACTTGCTGTTCACGCACTCGCTGTTGATAGCCAGAATAAAATTTATGCTGGCACGTATGGCGCTGGTGTCTTCAAATCTGTTGATGCAGGTGCTAACTGGGTTAGAACTCAAACCCCATATGATTATATCTGGACAATCAAAATCCTCGCTGACGATAATATCTTTGCGGGAACATATGGAAGTGGAGTATACAGAACTACAAATGGAGGCGATTTCTGGCTCCAAATGAATAATGGACTCACAAATGCATACATTTATAGTATCACTGCCGATAACCAGAATAACATATTCGTGAACTCCTGGAACTCGGGTGTCTTTGCTTCCTCGAATTTTGGTCTCACTTGGGAATCCCTTGGAATGAGCGGCTTCGGTGTTAGCTCCCTCTACTCTAATTCCTCAAACACCGAAGCATCAAACGCCACTCTCGTAGCTGGTACATCCGATGGAAACATATATATTAATACCGCTCCGCTTGTTTCAGTTGAAGAAACTACCCCCGAAGTACCGGAGTCATTTTCTCTTAGCCAGAATTATCCAAATCCGTTCAATCCCTCTACATTGATTGAATTTACTCTTCCGGTTAAGACCAATGTGATTCTCAAAGTCTTCAATATTCTCGGACAGGAAGTTCGGACTCTGATTAATGGTGAGCTCGTTGAGGGTAAGTATAAGGTTAACTTTGATGCAAAAGGTCTGGCAAGCGGCGTTTATATCTATCAGATATCATCAAACGCTTTCACCTTATCGAAAAAGATGATTCTCCAGAAATAGGCAATTCATAGATCGGAAAATATAAAGGGCTGATGGTTATCAGCCCTTTGTTTATTGTTGAGATGTTAAAATTTCTAAACACTGTTAATTTTGTCTCAAAATGAGACAAAATCCGGATTCGCTCTCCTTCGTTCTAACTTCGATTCAAACTCGATTAGAAGCTTTCTCCAAATGGCCCCCTTGTCTCAAATTGAGACTTTTGTATCAAAATGAAACAGGCTTTCTCAAAATGAGACACTGTATATTTTTTTCCCTTACTCTGTTTTTTAACTTTGAATATTAAAAAATCAACATCCACAAAACATAGTCAAGTATCAGAATCGAAGCTGCTGATAACACGAAAGATCTGATAGTTGATAATCCAACTCCCTCAGCCCCCCCCTCAGTTCGCAGTCCTATATGACATCCCAAAAGGGAAGTCACACCCCCAAAAAATATCGTCTTTATTAAACCCGCTGTGAAATCCCATAAACTGAAATATCTCTTTACTGACTCAAAGAAAACAGCAAATGAAACTCCTAAAAAGAAATCGGAAACCACATATGCCCCTATTATCGCAATCACATTTGCAAAAATAACTATCAGTGGCATCATTATAATGCTTGCCATAAACCTCGGCATTGCCAGATACCTCACCGGACTAATTGCCATAATTTCAAGCGCATCAATTTGCTCCGTAACCTTCATCGTCCCTAACTCTGCAGCGATCGAAGCGCCTACTCTTCCCGCAATCACTATTCCTGTCAGCACGGGTCCTAACTCGGTAATTATTGCCCTGCTTGTAGCTCCCCCTAAAAAAGACATTGGGGCAATTCCCTTTAATTGATATGCCGCCTGCCATGCTGCTACAGCCCCTGTAAACGTGGCTATTATTAGTACAAGTGGCAGCGAGTTCACTCCAATATGCTCCATCTGGTACACTACCAGGTTCCTGCTTTTTCCGATTTTAGGCACACTCTTCACTATCCCCACCAGCAGAATAAATATCTGCCCGATCTCACTGAAAAAGTTTATTGCTGTCCTGCCTATTCTCTCAAAGAATTTGCTTACCAATTTTTCCTCATTTACAAACTCAAATAATTTTCATCGGAAAAATACAATCATTAACTTCTTTTTCCTAATCCCTATTTTTGATTTTTAATTATTCACGAATTTTGATATTTTGCATTAATAATTAATTAAAAAAAGCATGCGTCCGGATGAACGAAGAGATTGGAAACCGCAAAAAAGAACATATTGAGCTCTGTTTGACGGATAAGGTCGCTTTCAAACTTAAATGCAACGGTTTTGAAAACTACGATTTTATCCACTATGCTCCTACAGAGATCATTATGGACGAGATAGATCTCTCCCTTAAATTCCTTTCTAAAAAAATTGCGTATCCTTTTCTAATCTCTTGCATGACGGGCGGAACTGATGAAGCCAGCAATATTAACCTTAAACTTGCCTCTGCAGCCGAATCTCTTAAAATTCCCTTGGGACTCGGAAGTCTCCGCTATATGCTTGATACTGACAAATTTGATTCCGCTCTCTCAGAAATTCGTGAAACTGCTCCCTCAGTCCCCATTCTCGGTAATATCGGCGCAGCTCAGATTCTTGAAGATAAAAACATCCGCCGCTTTAATGAACTGATTAAAATTGCAGACCTCGACTCTTTTGTCGTTCACCTCAATCCTCTGCAGGAATTATTGCAGCCGGAAGGCGATACAGATTTCAAAGGACTTCGTAAAGCTCTCCGTCTCCTTGTGAAAGAACTTCATGTCCCGCTTATTGTTAAAGAAGTTGGTTCCGGGATTTCCAAAAAAGCTGCGGAAGAACTCCTCTATATTGGGGTTAAAGGGATTGATGTTGCCGGCGCTGGAGGCACCAGCTGGGCGGGAGTCGAAATTCTCCGTGCAAGGAATGAGTCTGATCCATCAGCTAATGCCTTTTGGGACTGGGGACTCCCGACAAGCTATTGCATCCGTAAAATCACTCCTCTTAAAAAGGACTACAAGTTCTCCCTCATTGCCTCCGGCGGTATTACCACCGGATTTGAAATTGCTAAAGCCCTTGCACTCGGTGCTGATCTTACGGCTGCCGCACGCCCCATTATTAAACAATTATACAATGGTGGTGTTCCTGCTGTTTTCACTTGGGTTCATGACCACTTCTCCACCCTGAAAAAAATAATGTATCTAACCGGCTCTCAAAACTTAAAAGACTTCGATTCAACAAAATTAACATTACGGAAGAATTTATGGTGAATCCTGAAAGATATTTTAAATCATTATACAATCTTCAGCAAACACGAATAGAAAAAATTCTGAGAAACACTCTGATGGAACGCAAGCCCTCCTCCCTGTATGCGCCGGGGGCTTATATACTCAACAATCCCGGTAAACGTCTTCGCCCTCTCCTGGTTATTTTCTCGGCTAATGCTGTCCAGGGTAATTATAAAAATGCATATAACGCCGCGGCAGCTGTCGAAATCCTTCATAACTTTACTCTCGTTCACGATGATATTATGGATAACGCAGATAAACGCAGAGGACTCCTCACTGTCCATAAAAAATATGACGTCAATACTGCCATCCTCGTTGGTGATAGCCTACTCTCAATTGCTTATGAACTCCTCCTTAAAGACCTCACCACACAAGTAAAAGATGTCGTTACCACTTTTAATAACTGTGTCATCCGGGTCTGTGAAGGTCAGAGTCTTGATAAGGAATTTGAACTCCGCAAATCCGTCTCTATTGAAGAATACCTCGACATGATTACTAAAAAAACCGCAGCAATGACAGAGATGAGTTGTAAAATCGGTGCCCAAATTGCCGGCGGCTCTAATGCCGAAATTAAAGGATTGTCAAACTATGGCAAGTATCTGGGTATCGCTTTTCAGATACAGGACGACCTTCTTGATATCACCGGTGATGAAAATGACTTCGGAAAGGTTATCGGTGGCGACCTCTTAGAAGGAAAGAAAACTTTTGTCTTTTTACATGCCCTTAGATTGGCAAAAGGTAAACAAAAACAGGAACTGCTCGGTATCATTAAAAATAAAGGGATTAAACCATATAAAATTCCCCACTTCAGGAGAATTTACGAAAATCTCGGCGTCCTCGACCTTTCCCGTGCTGAGGTCAGAAATTACCTTAAAAAAGCGATAGACTCCCTTCATTCAATTACCAATCCAATGGGAAAGGAAATGCTCGTTGTCCTCGCTAATAGTTTATTAAATAGGGCTAAATAATGATTGAAATTTCCGCAAAGATTGTTAATAAAGCAGGACTTCATACACGTCCCGCCGCCACCATAGTTAAAATTGCCTCCAAATATTCCTCCCGATTTTTTATCTCCAAGGACGGCTTGCGAATCGATGGCAAAAGTATTATCGGAGTTATGACGCTTACCGCTGAAATGGGAAGTGAACTCAATCTCTCCTTCGACGGACCCGATGAACAGGATATGTCACGTGAAATTCTGGATTACATTAATAGAGGATTTGACGAACAGTGAAAGGACTAAAAAAATTACTCGAACACTCTGATAATGTTATTTACGGACTTGCTGCCGCTCCGGGGCTCGATATCGGATACGCTTTTAAGTATAGTAAAGAACACATCTCCGTTGCTGATTCGAACATCACCGATGTGGAAGAAGCCGTTAGCAATTTCCATGATGCTCTCCGCCAGTCAAAAAAGGAAATGCTCAAGATATTTAACTTTGCTAAAGATAAAATGGGCGAGGTTCGTGCCGCTATCTTCGAAGCACAACTCATGATTCTCGACGATCCCGTCCTGATTGACACGATTATCTCCAGAATTAATAACGAAAAGCGCCTTCCCGAATTTATCGTTAATCACGAAATATCCAAGTACCAGCAGCTCATGATTCTCTCAAGCGAATCCTACCTTCAGGAGAGAGCAATGGATATTGAGGATATTAAAAACCGGATTATCAGAAACCTTCAGAAAAAAAGATGGGCATCTAAAATTGTTCACGATGCTGTGGTAGTATCCGAAAATCTTACCCCTGCCGATGCCATACTCTTTACAAAATCCAATGCCAAGGGTTATGTTACTGATCGTGGCGGACTTACCTCTCACGCAGCTATTATCGCACGCTCTCTCGATCTTCCGGCAGTTGTGGGTACTCACAATGGCTCTCAAAAAATCAATGACGGTGATCTCCTTATTGTCGATGGTTTCCATGGATTGATCCTGGTTAATCCCGATAGTGAACAACTCGACTTCTTCAAAAAGAAAATCGAACACCTTAGTAAAATTGACACCGAACTGAAGGGCTTAAAGGATAAACCGGCTGTTACTACCGACGGCAGGGAAATCGTCCTTATGGCTAATGTGGATATTACTGGAGAGATAGATACTACTATTACCAATGGGTCAAGAGGAGTAGGGCTTTTCAGAACCGAACAGATTATTGAAGAACTCGGCGAAATACCTGATGAGGAAATTCAGATAAAAGCCTATAAAAACCTGGCTGAAAGAATTTATCCCGATACCATCACAATCAGAGCTTTTGATATTGGCGGGGATAAGGTCAAACAACTCCACATGCGGGAAGCCAATCCCTTTCTTGGTTTAAGAGGAATACGCTTCCTCCTTGCAAATGAAGACCTCTTTGTTTCTCAGATTAATTCGGTCCTCAAGGCAAGCGTGAATAAAAATATCCAGTTCATGCTCCCAATGGTCTCTACTCTTAATGAGATCCTTCGCTCAAAAGAACTCATTGCCGGTTGCATGAAAACCCTTAGTAAGCAAAACATTGAGTATGATAAAAACATCCGGATTGGAATTATGGTAGAAGTCCCCTCTGCCGCTTTAATGGCTCGCGAATTCGGTAAACATGTTGATTTCTTTAGTATCGGTACTAATGACCTCATTCAGTTCCTTATGGCCGTGGATCGCGGTAATGATATTGTCTCCGATTTGTATCAGGAATTTCACCCTGCAGTCCTAAGAACAATTCACCATATCGTTACAGAAGGAAAGAAAAGCAATGTGTCTGTAAGTATTTGCGGTGAAATGGCCGCAGATACTCTGGCAACACCCATTCTTGTTGGTCTCGGTCTTGATTGTCTTAGTGTATCTCCCTCAGCTATCCCTTCAATTAAAAGAACTATTCGCAATCTTAGTTTCGAAAGTGCAAAAAGTCTCGCTGAAAAATGTCTTAAAATGTCCTCCGAAAAGGAAGTAACTGAAGAAGTTGAAAACTATTTCAGGGAAAACAATATTGAAAGGACCAGGAACATTATTTAATATGATTCCCGCCCCGTTTTACCGTCCCTTGTTATGTATATTAAAATGAAAAAGGAAACTTATGATATCTGATCTTGTAAAAAAATATGATCCGCAAAACCAGTTTGAAGTACTGAAAAAATCTTACACTCAAATTGAGTTTGCATGGAATAATCCTGTTGACCTGTCGTCAATTGATATCGGCGGCATTCAAAATATTGTTATTAGTGGTCTCGGTGGATCCGCTATTAGCGGAGACCTCCTGGCGAATTACCTTCGGGATGAACTTGCTTATCCCTTATCCGTGAATCGGGGTTACTCGCTCCCAAAATTTGCTTCGGAAAAAACACTGGTCATTATTTCATCATATTCCGGAAATACGGAGGAGACAATTGAAGTCCTTCTCGATGCTATAAATAAAAAATCAATAATAGTCTGTCTTACTACCGGTGGAAAAATTGGCAGGATTGCCGAAGAGAATAAATTACCGGTGGTCAAATTGCAAACAGGTTTTCAACCCCGCTATGCTTTAGGATTGAGTTTCTTTAGCCTTCTTAAAGTTTTCCAAGCTCTTGAATTAATCAATGACCAGAACTCAAATGTCTCCATAATATTAGACCATTGGAAAAAGAAAGGAGAGGAATACTCTCAGGATAATAGCAACCCGCTTAAACTTGCGGAGAGCTTGCTGGGCTTTATTCCCTTAATTTATTCAGTCGCAGGATATACTGACTCTGTTGGTAATAGATTTAAATGCCAGCTTAACGAGAATTCAAAAATTCATGCATTCCACAACGTCTATTCGGAATTGAACCACAACGAGATAGTCGGATGGGAATCTCAGGATAACTCCCGGCTTGCCGCAAAACTGGTTACAATTCTTGATGATACTTATCATCCTCAGGTCAATAAACGGATTGATTTTACTACCCGGATTGTCGGGGCTTCCGGAGTAGGCAATATCCCCCTTTCCGGTGAATTTGATTCGTTTGCCCTAAGACTCCTCGAACTGATATACCTGGTTGACTGGATTTCCTATTATCTTGCCATCATTCGCGGAAAAGACCCAAGTGAAATTGATAACATTGTTAAACTAAAAGAGTATTTAAGTTAAAACGGAAATTCAATGAAACCTTCTTATTCAACTTTTTATATATCACTAATTAGTATTTTTCTGATTCTCAATTTTATTGCTTCACCCCAAAGCACAAAAAAAATTCAAAAGCTCCTCTCGGAAAAATCAACCGGGAAACTCCTGAAGCATGGAACTCTTTCTGTTTATGCTGAGTTCTCTGAAACCGGCAAACCAATAATTTCCTTTAATAGCGAAAAAGGACTGGCGCCCGCCTCAAATCTTAAAGTGGTTACTTCAGGTGCCGCCCTTTGTTTGCTTGGTCAGGACTTCTGTTTTCAGACGAAAGTTTTTGCCGGGCTGAATATCCTTAAAGGAGATATACTAAACAGCAATCTTGTAATCACCGGCTCCGGTGATCCCACACTCGGTTCTGCAAGAATCAAGGGATCTAAAAACCTTGAAGAACTCTGCTCGGAAATTTATAACACCATTTCTGAACTCGGAATTAAACGGATAACGGGAAATATTATTGCCGATGATCTCCTATATGAACGCAATCCCGTTCCCGATTACTGGCACTGGATAGATATCGGTAATTATTATGGGGCAGGTACTTCTGCCTTTACGATTAATGAAAATTCCTACGAACTCCACTTCAAACCCGGGAAAACTCCCGGAGATACTACCGGAATATGGGGAACAACTCCCCCCGGTGTTGGACTTATTTTCGCAAATAGCGTGACCACAGGAAAGGAAGGTTCTGGGGATAATGGATATATCTATTCTGCCCCTTTTTCCGAACTGGCTTATCTCCGTGGCACTGTCCCGGCTGGAGTCGATACTTTTACAATTAGCGGTTCAATTCCAAACCCGCCCCTCTTCTTTGCAAGATATTTAAGAGACTATTTGGAACGATCGGGAATTAAAGTTTTGGGAGAAGCTCGCATCCCCGACCTCAGGGAAAATATAGACTACTCGCAAATGAAGGAAATCAAAACAATTCAATCTCCTCCCTTGAAGGATATTGTTTTTATTGTGAACAAACGAAGCAATAATCTATACACTGAGCAGATACTTCTTGCCCTCGGAAACAGAACTTCAGGCACAAAAAATATTGATGAAGCCATTAAATCAATGTTGAACTTCTATAAAGAAAAGGGACTTGACCTCTCCGGTGTCAGGCTGGAGGATGGATGTGGTCTTTCAAGAACTAATATGATCACCACGAAAGCTATCGGAAACATTTTAACCTTTATGACCAAACAAAAGGATTTTGAAGCTTATTACAATTCCTTCCCAATCGCCGGAGTGAAAACCGATCCTGGTGGATTCAAGACCTTTGGTATCGGAACGCCAATCGAAAATAATGCAAGAATTAAATCGGGTACAATTCACGGGGTTCGCTCCTTCTCCGGATATATCAGCAATAAATCCGGGAAACTTATTTCGTTTTCGATGATTTCGAATAATTACACCGGTTCATCTAGAGAAATTGACGAACTTTATAAAGAAATACTTCTTCTCCTTCACAACTGATAATGGATTCTGAGCACGCAACAGGGATTTCCAAAGGGTACGTAATTCTTATTACCACAATTACTTCCTTCATGACCGCATTTATGGGCTCTTCCATGAATGTTGCCCTGCCCGTTATCGGAAAGGAATTTACTCTTAATGCAATCTTTTTAAGCTGGATTGCTACTGCTTACTTTCTCACAACCGCCACACTATTAATACCTATTGGTAAACTTGCCGATATATACGGTAGAACGCTATTCTTCAAAATCGGAATTGGAATATTCACACTCGGCTCCCTGCTTTGTGCAATTGCCGGTTCCGGAGTATGGCTGATGATATTCAGACTCTTCCAGGGTATCGGGTCTTCATTTATTTTTACAACCTCCACAGCTATTCTTGTAAGTGCTGTACCTGTCCACGAAAGGGGAAAGGTTCTCGGAATTAATGTGGCCTCTGTCTATATTGGACTCTCCTCCGGTCCTTTTCTCGGAGGTATTATTGCTCACAACTTCCACTGGCGCTACATTTTTTATAGCAATACGCTTCTTGGCGTTGTGCTTGGGATTCTGACATTAATGAAATTTACTGTTGATTGGCGTGAGGCAAAGGGGGAGAAATTTGACATTCCGGGGGCAGTCGTTCTTATGGTTACTATGCTGTTCCTGATGATTGGACTTACATCACTCCCCGGACTTTATGGCTTCGGACTGATAATTCTTGGTGGTCTGGGTCTTTACTTCTTTAAGCAAGTTGAGGCAAAAAAAGAAACTCCGGTTCTTAATATGCAGTTGTTCAAAAATAACAGAGGATTTCTTTTTTCCAATATTGCGGCGCTTATTAACTATGCGGCAACTTTTGCTATTGGATTTCTTATGAGTCTTTATCTTCAGGATGTTCGCATGCTCAGTGCCCAGGAAGCAGGTTTGGTTCTTATCTCACAACCTGTAATGCAAGCCCTTCTTAGTCCGCTTGCTGGTCGCCTTTCAGATAAAATTGAACCCAGAATAGTTGCATCTTTGGGTATGGGTATTATTACAATCGGTCTGATTATCTTTATTTTTATCTCCCCCGCCTTTCCATTTCCGTTGATTATTGGAAATCTGGCTCTGCTGGGTACAGGCTTTGCCCTTTTCTCTTCGCCGAACGCCAATGCAGTTATGAGTTCCATAGAGAAAAAACATTACGGACCCGCATCAGCCATTCTTACTCTCATGAGAATGTCAGGCCAAATGTTCAGCCTGGGGGTTGTTATTGTTCTGATTAATGTTTTTATTGGAAAAGCACAGATATCGGTACAAAACCAGGCAACTTTTATCATCGCACTTAATTTTGCCTTTTCTTTCTTTTCACTTATCTGCCTGCTGGGTGTATTTGCATCCCTCTCCCGTGGAAAAATAATAGAACACAGGAAGTAACTACCCTCAAATTTGTATTGGAATTATTACAAATATGCGTAAATTTGTAATGAAAAAGTTACAAATATGCAGCAAAAGTAAGAAAAATGAAAAAAAGAGCACTTTTTAGAGAATTACTAAAATACTTTGAGCATAAAAATGCCCTGGTAATTACCGGAATGCGTCAGGTCGGGAAAACAACGATAATGAAGCAGGTGTATGAGAACTGTCAATATCCAAAATTGTGGTTTGATTTTGAGAATCCGTTTGACCGGATAATTTTTGAAAAGACAGACTACAAAGTAATTTATAATTATCTTGTGGCAGAAGCAAGCTCCAAAGGGAAGCGGCTTGTTGTTTTTATTGATGAAATACAGAATTTCCCGGACATAACAAGGATAATCAAGTATTTTATTGATCATTACGGTGTTAAGTTTATAGTTACTGGATCCTCCAACTATTATCTGCGAAATTTATTTCCGGAATCCTTAAGCGGCAGAAAATTTTTATTTGAACTTCCCCCTTTATCGTTTCAGGAATTCTTATTCTTTAAGGAAAAGAAGGAGGATATTGAAACATCAGCAGCTGATTTTTCCAAAAGCATATCCGAACAGAGCGAATTGAATTCTCTCCGTTATGAATTCGAATATAGCGAATATTTACAGTATGGCGGATTCCCGGAAGTTGTAACTACCCCCGACAATGCTACAAAAAAACTAATTCTTACTAATATTCTTAAATCCTTTTTTGAAAAAGACATTCGTCTACTTAGCGATCTGAAGGATATCAGAGAGTTGCGGGATTTAATCCTTCTCCTGGTCCCCCGAACAGGAAATATGCTTGATGTAACAAAACTTGCCAGCGAGCTTGGTGTTAACCGAGTTAAAGTCTATGACTATCTCGAATTACTGCAGGGTACCTTCTTTATTAAACTGATTCCGAAATATTCTTCAAAACCGGGGAGCAGGGTTGCCGGCGGAAAGAAGGTTTATTTTTCAGATACCGGAATTTTAAATGTCCTCGGAAGTGTTACGGAAGGACAACTTTTTGAGAATTGCATTGCAAATCAGCTTTCTCTATATGGAGATTTATCTTTTTACAATCACAGGAACACTGCCGAAATTGATTTCATACTGGATGGGAAAAGAGGGTTTGAAGTTAAATTAAAAGCTGACGCGAATGACCTTACTCGACTCAGATTCCTCGCGGAAAAACTTAAACTAAAGGAATATTATCTTATCAGCCGGAATACAGGTTTTAAGGAGAAGGTGATTTTTCCGGCTTCATTATGACAATGAAGCCGGTTAAATTTTATCTTAGGGAATCACAATTCTTGAAATATTAGAATATCCAGATGTCGCTAGGGGAGGAACTGTCCTGATAACTCTTATTCTATATTCGTAATCAGATTGAACACTCACTGTGGAATCTTGATATGGTCCTGTCAACCCCACTGTCTTAATTCGTGAGTAGTTAATATCCCCTACGTTTCTTCTTTCAATTTCAATATAACTTGCGTTTGGTGCTCTGTTTGTCCAGTTAAGAGTTACCAAAGGAGATGTGATAAAATACGAAAGAGTTGCTACAAGATTAACCGGTTTTAACAATGGTGTTGTCAATTCACTGGTATAGTCACCACCATAACCCCCTTTAACAGCTCTCACCTTAACGCCATATATCTTTGTCTTTTCCAATCCCTGTAAAGTATATGACATTGATGATGTTGTATATACCTGATAATTTGGACTATCACCTTCTCGCACATATATCTCAAAATAATCATATGCACCCGCTTGATATGTCCAATTCAATAGGAATCTTTCTCCCTCGGTAAGTTCACTCATCGTAAAGTTTTTTGGCGCCACAGGTCGGGTGAACGGTATTATTACCGACTCTGTATTGCTGTACGGAGTAAAGAAGCTTTCAGTAGTGAGTTGTCTTATCCTGTATTGATAAGTGATCCCGGACTGGTTCAACTGCGAGAAGACAGGATCCTGAAAACTCGATGCTCCCTGTTGTGTAATAGCAATTACTGTAAACTCGTTTGCCACATCCCGTCTCTCAATATACGTGCCGTTTTCTTGATTACTGTTATTTGTCCACGTGAGCAGTATATGCCCCTCTGCAGCGTTATAACTTGCGCTGAAGTTAGTCGGCGCTGGAATATCTTTGTATGCTGTGGTCACCGTTATTATTGAAGAAAAAGTCTTTTTGGTTGAGTATATTGCGACAATACGATAACTATATGCTTGAGATGCTGTCAGATTATTATCCAGATATTCCCTTGCAGTGTTTGGTAAGTAGGCAATAGCTGTCCAATTATCCGTACTGCTTTGTCTTCTTTGAATTTCAAATCCATTCAAACTTGAATTTGAAGATAGTTTCCAGGAAATCTTTATCTGTGTAGCTCCAAGCACTTCCCCCTTGACCTCTGAAGGAGTGTCAGAAGTCGATGTTGAACTGCCTGACGATATCCCCACTTCGTTGCTGAAACTTGAGGCTCCATACTTGTTTATTGCCCGTACCTTGTAAAAATAATTAAAATTAGTTGATACCGTATTGTCTGCATAACTTATTGTATTTGAAGGTCTTGTCGTTAAAAGTGAATAATTCGAGTTGTTATTTACACTTCTGTAAATCTCATACCCGGTTTCATTTGTGGCATTGTCCACCCAAACCAATAAAATTGAAGTCGGGGTTATATACGGTGCTATTAAACTATCCGGTGCATTTGGCGGATTAGTGTTTTCCTTGACTACCAAACCGCTCACCGGCTCACTTGTTTTGTATCCCCCTGTGCGGTTATAAGCTGTAACAAAAATTGACAATTTACTTCCTATGGTTTGTGAAGAGTCAACATCAAAGTAAAGTTTAGGGCTTCCGCTGTCTGCACTTACTGTAAAAACTTTATGCGATAACCCATTTAAAAATACTTCAAATTGACTAAATCCACCCCCATTGGGATTGTCTTCCGCTGAATAGGTTATGAAATTCCTCCCCACTACTATGGAATCACCGCTTTTAGGCGACACTATATCCATTGTATAAGGAGCATTTTCATTCTCAACAGTTTGAGGCTCAAGACAGCCCCGGAATAGAAGAAGGGAAAGTACACCTGCCACACAATATTTTATTGAATTTTTCATTTTTATAAAAATTATATATACGGAACTAAAAATTCTATTTTCTCACTTACAAAATAAACTATTATTACGTAGATTTCAAAACAAAATTACGGTTTACTCCGGCCGCTTTGACTTTGCCCTTATAAACCTTTTCCCAAAATTTTAGGAAATTGTAGTACTTTACTGTTCAAATTTGTCAGCGATTCGACAAAGAGCTTGTTTTGATGATTGAAGAATGGATTTGTATATTTAAAATCATTTTTTAACAATTTTTGTGAGTGTGATATGAGCGTGCCTGAGATTAATGTCGGTATAATGACTGAGAAAAAAATAAATTTTGAACTGTACGGGGATTTTGATATTAATCGTACAGGCAAAACTTTAAGCGGTAAATTCAAAGCCGAAGTACAGGGAGATAAGATCATCGTTCAGGATAAAGGACAAAAATTGGAATTCGAAAAAGAAGTCCTTTTCACCCCGACGAATCCGGCTACAGAATCCTTTACACTTAGGGATGTTGTTATCGGTGTCGACTTTCATTGGCAGCGAAAAGAAAAACAGAATTTCAGCGGTATTCTTAAATTCCTCGCTAATGAAAATAAATTGACCGCCATAAACACTATTTCGATTGACGAGTACCTTAAAAGTGTAATTTCATCCGAGATGAGTGCAAAATGCAATATTGAACTGCTTAAAGCCCACTCCGTAATCTCCCGAAGTTGGCTTCTTGCCCAAATCGAGAAATCAAAAACAATCAAACAGGAACGCGTTGACTATTCCAGCACAATTTTAAAAGAGGATGAAATTACCAAATGGTATGACCGCGAAGACCATGCTCTGTTTGATGTATGTGCTGATGACCATTGCCAGCGTTATCAGGGGGTTACTAAGATTTTTACCGATATTGCAGTAACAGCTGTCGAAGAGACAAAAGGAATTGTTCTGACCGATTCTCTTGGAAAAGTTTGCGATGCAAGATTTTATAAAGCTTGCGGTGGAATTACTGAAGCTTTCGAGAATGTTTGGGAACCTAAACATTTTGACTATCTCGTACCCGTTGTTGATTACAAGTACGAACCGGATAACTATAAAACTGACTTCACCGTTGAGGCCAATGCGGTTAAATGGATCAAATCAAGTCCGCAGGCTTATTGCAATACTACAGATAAAAAGATACTTGCTCAGGTTCTGCTGGATTATGATCAGGAAACTTCAGACTTCTACAGATGGCGGATTGAATACACGCAGGCTGAACTGGCTGAACTGATCAGAAAAAAAAGAGGCCTCGATTTCGGAGATATAGCAGACATAATTCCAATTCAGAGAGGCGCTTCAGCCCGATTGATTAAAATGAAAATTGTTGGTTCAAAGAGAACTATGATTGTTGGCAAGGAACTGGAAATACGAAAAACCCTTTCCAAATCACATCTTTACAGCAGCGCTATTGTTATTGAAAAAGAGGATCTTAAAAATGGTATTCCACAAAAATTTGTGATTTACGGCGCGGGCTGGGGACACGGTGTCGGATTATGTCAGATTGGCGCAGCGGTCATGTCCGAAAATAATTTCCATTTTGACGAGATTCTTAATCATTATTATCACAACTCACATTTGAAGAAAATTTATTAATAACCATGAATATTCTTTACTCCTGCCTCTCTCAAAGCTGGGGCGGAATGGAACTATTTGCCCTTACAGCCCTAAAGCAACTTCAGAACAGGGGACATGATGTGGAACTTATCTGTTATAAGGATTCGCGGATTCATAAAGAAGCCATCAGTATGGTTATCCAAACTCATCCCTTCAGGTTTTCCTCATACTTCCATCCGTTACAGGTTCGGAAATTAAAACGGATTCTGAAAAGAGGGGAATACGATTTAATTCACACACAATTCTCAAAAGACCTTTTCCTTATCATTCCGGCTGTTAAACTGGCCCGACTAAATATACCGGTTTTTCTTACCAAACAGGTAGGTTCCTACATAGTTAAAAAAGATTTCATCCACAAATGGATTTATAAACGCCTGACCTGTGCTTTCGCTATTAGTGAGGTAATCAGGAAAAATTTGCTCGATACTTGCCCACTGGACATCTCAAAGATAAGATTACTCCACAACGGAGTGGACACGGCAAAGTTCAATCCACATATGTCCGACAGAGAAAAGGTCAGGAATGAATACAATATCGGCGCGGACGATTTAGTTATGGGAATGCTGGCAAGATTCAGTCCGGGTAAAGGTCATGAGGAGTTTCTTGAAGCAGCCCGTGAACTTTGCGGGAAATATAAACACGTGAAATTTATGATAGTCGGGGAAGCAAGTCGTGGAGAAGATGAATATGCAGATCATATTAAGAAAATGGCAAACGATTACATCTCGGGGAATGTGATTTTTACCGGCTTTCGCAAAGATACTCCCGACATTCTCCATGCAATGGATATATTTGTCTTTCCCTCCCATTCCGAAGCTTTCGGAATTGCACTTATCGAAGCCATGGCAATGGAAAGAGCTTCGGTTGCTTCCCGTACTGATGGAATTCTTGATATCGCAATTGATGGTGAAACGTCCCTGCTTTTTGAAAAAGGGAATGCTGTTGACTTGAAAGAAAAATTAGAAACACTTATCGAAAATCGGGAACTTAGAGAAAAAATGGGTAAAGCAGCAAGAAAGAGAACAATTGAGAATTTTGAAATCGAACTACTTTCTCAGCGTGTTATTGACTTTTATAAAGAATATCTGAATAAATAAAAGCGGGATACTTTTGGTTTAACAGCAATACAATATGTTGCTTTAATGTAAACTCTTTTTTACCGTCCCGGATTACATTCTAATTTTCCAGCTTAAGCACTTTCTCCAGTCGTCTGATATGTCTCTCTTCATTTGAGAATTCCGCTCTCACAAAAGCTCCGACTATCTCAAACGCCAGTTCATACCCTACTATTCGCCCCCCCAAACAAAGCACATTCATATTGTCATGCTCAACTCCCTGATGTGCAGAATAGGTGTCATGACACACACATGCCCTGATACCCTTAATTTTATTTGCCGCAACACATGCTCCGACTCCGCTTCCGCAGATCATTATTCCTTTTGAACCGGGAGTTGCAGTAACTTTTTGTGCAAGATTAATAGTCAAATCGGGATAGTCGTCGGTCTTGTCGTAAACAATACTTCCCGTATCCTCTGTCTCAAATTTGTTCTTTACCAGGAAGTCTTTTATTTTTTCTTTGAGTTCAAATCCCCCGTGATCTGCTCCGATAAATATTTTCATAATTTCTCTCTAATTAAATAATTCCCAGGCTACGCCAAAACGGATCCCACGCCTTGGCATCGGGAAATATGGTTCAATATAATATTTGTTGTCTAATATATTTTCAAAAGTGAAGTATAGTATCGCTGCCTGCTTTATCTCGCCGGATACTTGGAAATCGATTGTAAATGAAGCCGGAACCGCCTCCCTGAAACTGATGATCGCAGGCATTCTTAAAAATGGATCCGTTATAGTATGTCCTTTTTCACTCCTGAAATCAAGTGTAAATCCTCCTTTGACAACCAGGCTGGAGTCAAAATGTACATTGCGATAATAGATTCCCAAATTACCCGATAATTGGGGTATAGGATCTTTAACCTCGCTTTTTCTTGTTGCTGAGTGATAAGAAAGCATCAGGTCGGTTTCAATAAACTCATAACCGTATTTTATAAAACACCCGACTCCCATATCATTCTTGTAAAGATTTTCAGTCAGAATGGTCGTACTGGCACTTAATGGATTGGGGAAATCCGAATCATAGTATCTCTGGTAAACAACTAACCTGGTAAAAAGCGAACCGGATGTATACTCAAAGGAACCGTCAATGGAAATCACTGATGGTTTATATGTGGCAGTAGTAAAGTATGAATGAAAGCGCTCATATCTGCTTATCCCGAAGTAGATTTTAACGTTTTCTGCAGGACGCAGAGTCAGGTCGCTACCAAAGCCATTGTAAACATTTTCCCTGAAATATACTGACTTGGCAAAGAATGAAGGGGTAATCCCAAGCGGAGCAATATTTATATTAAGATTTCCGGCAAAGCCGGATATGTTTTCCTTTAATGACAAATCGGGAATAAGCCGGGGATTCAAATAATAGATTCTCTTTAAATTCCTTGTTTCATGAAAGCCGTAAAGATCCAGGCGAAACAGGGAAAGGGAAAAATTCTGTTTTACGGAAGCCCCTATAACATCGTAGGATTCATCAAACTTAAGCCCTTCCTGATTTGCAGCAAGCCCGTGTTCATTTTGACGGTTTTCGTCAAGGTTTTTATCATAATATAAATTAATCTCGGTCAGAGTATTTCTGCTAAGCTTAAGAAGTGTTTTAAGTTGTATTTTATGACTGTTGCTCTTTCGGTACCTGTATGGATAAACAACCGGCGCCAGATACTCATTATAAAGTATATCATCAATATTCTCATACTGAGAAGCAATTTTCTCACGGTCAATACCACCGTTTAAGGAAGTAGTCCCCTTGTTAAAGAAGTAACTCCCCGAAACATTCAGCAGGTTTGAGAAAAAGTATTTTAGCTTAATGTTTCCCTGCCAGTATGACGAGGATGAGTTTGTATATGAGTCCTCAACCTTTTTATTGGAAATATCAAGTAAAAAATTTGTCTTCTGTGAAAACATGGTGTTGAACTGTACATCCACCATTCCCTCCTCTCCCGGTCCCTCATAATAGCGTATTCTGGAATAAGGAGCCGGAGGCACAAAGTCCCTTGTTAGGAAATTCAACGCGACGATATTGTTTTCCGTTCCATACAAAAAACTTCTTGATGGCGGAATAACCTCTATCGAATCAATATTCTCCGATTGTACCCGGTTAAGATCAAAAGAGTTGTAAAACCTGTCATTTACCGGGATGCTGTTCATCAGGAAACTAATCCCGTTATTTCCTGCGCCATATAGTATCAATTCATTCGGTTGACCAACAAAACCGTAATTTCTGTTAAAAACAGTCGGGAAAGAATTGAAAAAATCCCCTGTATATCTGTAATCCGTAAACACCAGATCCTCTCTCAATATAAAACTGCTCTCTTCGAACAGGGGTGCCTGTTGAATTGAAAATAATGTATCAACAGTCATTGCGGCAGTTGTGTCAACCAGAGAGGAATCGCTTATCCCCTTAAGGGTATCAATACCCGTTTGTCCTGATGCGAGAGGAGAAAACAGAAGAATTAACAAAAAAAGTTTTCGCATTACCTATTGTTCATTAAAATAATCATTATCAAATATACAAAAAATAACCGAGTTTTAACAGAAATCAAAAATTGGTGAATTAATTCTATTGTGTAAGAAAAAAAATATCGCTATTTTTTCATTCATATTTTCAGTTAAATCATAAACACCAACTAACAAAAGGAACAAAAAGTGAAAAAAAATCTTTTACTTTTACTAACACTCCTTCTAATGGCTACTGATGTCTATAGCCAGGCAATGGTTAGCACCCGTCTTCAAACCGCTCTTGCAAACAGCGAAGAAAACGAATTCGTAAGAGGTCTTATCTTTTTACGCGATCAGGTGGACATTGTAGGCTTGGATGCACAGCTTTATGAAGAAAAAGCTACTCTTGAAGAGCGTTCTTTCAGAGTTATTACTGCTCTCCAGGAAAAAGCCGCTCAAACTCAGGGCAATCTTATCGCTTTTCTTGAAGCCAATCTGGCAAGCAAGAAGGTCTTTCAATATCAGACTTTTTGGATTGCAAACATGATAATGATCGAGGCAAAACCCGAAATTTATCAGCAGTTAACGAATAGCATCGAAATCCTTGAAATGGATCTGGATGCAGTTCTTCAATACGATAGACCCACAATTTCAAGTGAATCTCCAACCGGAATTGAAACAACAGAATTAGGTCTTAGAGTTATCAATGCCCACTTGCTCTGGCAAATGGGAATTACCGGTCAAAACAGAATCGCCATGAATATCGACACCGGTGTTTATCCGACCCATCCGGCACTTCAGCATAAATGGAGAGGTAATCATGTTCCTCCGGGCCAGGCATGGTTCGATCCTTCACAGCCAGGTGCAACAACTACATCAGACTGCGACGGTCACGGCTCCCATACCATGGGAACAATGGTGGGAAGATCATTAACTACTCCCGATACAGTTGGTGTTGCTTTTGATGCTGAATGGATTGCAGCTAAAACAATCTGCTCATCTCCTCACACATCCAACTCTGTTGCAGCTTTCCAGTGGGCAATGAATCCGGACGGAAATCCGTCAACCATTACCGATATGCCCGATGCTATTAGCTGTTCATGGTACGATCCTAACGTTAGTGACGAATGCTCAGGTATATATGTTACTACTCTTAACTCTGTAGAAGCTGCAGGTATCGCGGTTGTTTTCTCAGCCGGAAATAACGGACCAGGTGCCAGCACAGTAACAAAACCAAAAAATATTAGCACTAACGAAGTAAACGTTTTCTCCGTAGCAGCTATTGATGGTGCCCTGTACAATGGAGGAAATAATAACCCGATTGCATCTTTCTCCTCACGTGGTCCTTCAACTTGCGGCGGAACAGGTTCCTTGTTAATTAAACCCGAAGTCTCAGCTCCCGGAGTTAACGTACGCTCCTCAGGAACCACAACCGGTTATAACCTGCTCGACGGAACCTCAATGGCAAGCCCGCACGTCGCAGGCGCTATTGTTCTCTTAAAATCCGCCTTCCCTACATTAACCGGACATCAACTCAAAATGGCTCTTTACAACACTGCAAAAGATCTTGGAACAGCCGGCGAAGATAACAACTACGGAAAAGGACTCATTGACTTATATGCAGCGTTCCTTTCATTAGGAACACCTGATGTTATTCCTCCAACTCCGATAACAAACCTTTCCGTTGGAAACGCTACATCTAACAGTCTAATGCTCAATTGGACAGCACCAAGCGATACAAGTGTGGGTGGCGTAACGAGATACGATATCAGAATATCAACTACTCCGATTACCGATACAACAACATTTGCTGCAGCCACACCGGTTAACTTCCCCAATGCACCCGCTGCACCGGGGTCACCCGAGCAACTTATTGTTACAGGTTTAACCTCAAACACACTTTATTACTTCAATGTTAGATCGAGAGATACCTGGGGCAACTGGAGCGTCCTCTCCAATCCCGGAAGTTCATCAACCCTTCAGGCACCTACTGTACTCGTTACTCCTTTAACACTTACGAAAACTTTGGCAGCCGGTGGAGAAATCTCCGATACTATACATATCACAAATAACACAGGATTCCCTTCAACCCTGGACTACAATGTTGCCTTTGCAAACAATACTTTCCCGGAAGGGAAGTACAGGATACAGGTTATTCCTTCAAAGAATGAAACCGAAGCAGTTCAGGATAAGGATAATCCTACAATTATCTACGGTCAGTCAATTGAGGGAAGCGGCGGTCCGGATCTCGGTGGTTACGAATGGATCGACAGTGACGAGCCAAACGGACCGGCTTATGTTTGGAACGATATTTCAACAACCGGAACTCCTATTACCAACTGGGTTGCTACAGGTACCTTTGGTGCCACGGATGAGGGTTATTCCGGACCATATAATTTCGGATTTAACTTTAAATTCTACGGACAGGTAAAAACACAGTTCTATCTCTCCTCAAACGGATTTATCTGCTTTGCACCTATCACCACTAATTCATTTACAAATGCAGCACTCCCCGGTTCAGCAGTTCCTAATGAACTCATTTGCCCCTTCTGGGATGACCTTGATGCTAAAGCTCCCGGAACAGTTCATTACAAACAGGACGGCAACAAGATGATCGTTCAGTGGACCAACTACCAGAGATACAGCGGAACAGCCGGCTATACCTGGCAGGTTCACATGTACTCAAGCGGAAAAATTATTGTTTATTATAACACAATGACGGGTACTATAAACTCAGCTTCTGTTGGTCTGGAAAATGCAACCGGAACAATCGGTCTGCAAGTTGCCTACAATGCCAACTACATTAAGAACAACCTTGCTCTCAAATTCTCTGCTGAGCCTGACTGGCTGGTAACCAACAGCCCGCTTAACGGGACACTTTTCAATGGTAATACCGCTAATCTGCTTCTTACTTTCAAAACCGAAGACTATCCGATGGGTGCTTACTCAATGGATGTGGTTGTTACTAGCAATGCAACCAATCTCCCGTCAGTTACAGTTCCGGTTTCTATGACCATAGTTCCCATACCTGTAGAAATGACCTCCTTCACAGCAGAAGCTGTTAACGGACAGGTACAACTCAAATGGGAAACCGCTACCGAAACAAACAACCAGGGCTTTAAAGTTGAAAAACGCCTATCCGGTACCGAAAGCTGGAAAGAAGCAGGATTTGTTGAAGGAAACGGAAGCTCGGCACAAGCCCATTCATATACATTTGTTGACAAAAACAACTCAGTCGGTAAATATGAATACAGACTGAAACAAATCGATTACAACGGAGATTTTGAGTACAGTAAAATAATTGAAGTTGAACTCGGACTACCAACGGCATTCATTCTCGATCAGAACTTCCCGAATCCGTTCAATCCGAACACAACAATCACTTATTCGTTACCGGAAAAATCCGATGTAACAATCAGTATTTACAGTTCAATAGGTGAATTTATAACCACGCTCGTAAGCGAAACAAAGGAAGCCGGCTACTACAAAGTAGATTTCGATGCTTCGAAACTTGCCAGCGGAACTTACATTTATCAGATGAACGCCACCGGTACAAACGGCAAGACCGTTATGTCCAAGAAAATGATTCTGATGAAGTAAATTCGTTTGTAACGTTTTTAACGTTCATAACGTTTATAACGGAAAAGCCGGCAGAAATGCCGGCTTTTTTTATCCTGGCAAAAAATTATTTTTGTCAGTCAAGCTATTTTTTGTAATTTAATAAGCCTAAAAATGTGTTATATTTCTAAGGCTTTATAATAATATTAAAAAAACCACATAACATTTTATTAAAATATATTAAATCCGGGCACAATTTATGGATGAAAAAAAAGTAAAACTCCCTTTCCCTGCCTATACCGGCACAGAGCCCTATATTTTTGCAAGCTATTCTCACAAGGACTCTGATCTGGTTTTTCCGGAACTTCTTAGATTAAACAAAATGGGATTTCGAATCTGGTATGATGAGGGCATCACCCCCGGATCTGAATGGTCAGAAGAGATTGAGAATGCTATAAAAGATGCTACAATGTTTATTGTGTTTATGTCGGAAAAAGCGGTAAACTCCAGAAACGTCAGAAATGAAATAAATTTCGCATTTGATGAGAATAAACGCTTTCTTGTTATGTATCTGGAAGAAGCTGTCCTCAAATTCGGATTGAAACTTATGTTAAGTTCAATACAGGCAATAAAAAAATACGAACTCCCGGATGAAATCTATGTGCACAAACTTATGAAAATTGTTCCTGATGTGCTAGGTGAAAGCCCCAAGGTTAAATCCGCTCCGCTCCCCGATTCCTTTATCCAGGCTAAAACAATTTCATCTGATATTGACGGATCAATTAAAGAAGAAAAAATACCGGATAAAGAAAACCGGGAAATGGCTGATGAAGTTATAGCTGGGATTGATTCTCAAAAAAGTGATATACGCAAAGTCTTTGAACTTCAAAATGAGAAAACCCCAGAAAAAACTAAGCCTGAGGTTATTACCCAAATACCGGTAAAAAAAATTAATAAAGGTGATCAACTGTGGATGCTGGAAAACCTGAATGTTGACACATATCGCAACGGAGATATGATACCACAGGCAAAAACTCCTGAAGACTGGGAAAAGAAACAGGGTGCCTGGTGTTATTACAATAATAATTCTGAGAATGGAAAAAAAATCGGTAAGTTATATAATTGGTATGCCGTTAACGATCCCCGGGGTCTTGCGCCTGCAGGATGGCATATACCGGACATACTTGAATTAGAATCTATTGTTAATGCAGTAAACGAAGATGAAAGCGTCTTTAGTATTAAAAACGGCGGAAATCTAATTGAAATAAAATCAGAATTTGGTTTGTTTTCCACCCCACTGTCTGGTAATCGTCTTTATAATGGCGATTTCAGCGGACTCGGAGAGTATGCTTATTTGTGGTCTTCCTCTGATGAAGGGGATAAAAACGCTTACAGGTTAAGATTAAAACCATCCTTAACTTCCGGGGGTCTTTCCCTGCTGTTAAATAACAAAGCTTATGGCTTTAGCGTCCGCTGTATAAAAGATTACTGATATTATGGAACAGTCTAAATTCAGACTTAAAGAATATGAGTGGCACCTTATCGGACTGGCAGCCATTTTAGTTTTCCTGATTGGTGTTATTGGATTCAGAAGTGCAGGAAGGGGATTGCTTGATGCCATGTATCTCTCTATCCAGCTCTTTGTTCTGCAGTCCGGGGATGTTGTTCCATTAGTCAACAATTATCTTCAGTTAGCCCGATTCGCTGCACCGCTTATCACTGCTTATGCAACAATAAAATCAGTCGTAGGGCTCTTTCAAAAAAACTTAGGATTGATGTTCCTGAAAAACCACATTGTGATTTGCGGACTCAGCAATAAATCATTAATACTTCTAAGGGATGTTCTGTCGAAAAAAATGAAGGTTGTACTAATAGAACCGGGGTCTGATCAGCACAGCTTGCTGAATCTGCGCACCGAAGGAACCATATGGATAAATGAACACCCGGCTGATATTACCGCATTAAGAAAGGCAAGCGTAAAAAAAGCCAAAGCTGTTTTTCTCCTTAACGACAGCGATGAACTGAATATTGAAATAGTTACCAACATCTATAATTTGTTCGGCTCAGGATTAACGGATAAGCGGGTGTTGTGTTATGTTCAGATTTATCAACCGCTTATAGAGGAAATATTTAAATCACATCAGATATTTCTGCAACCCAACGATATGTTAGACTCCAGAATCGTAAATGTCTATAAGCGGGGAAGTGAAATCCTGATAAATGAATATCCCCTCATTAGCAAAGACTTTTCTGAAGATAAAAAACAGTTGAAAATAATGATGCTGGGATTTGGGAAAACCGGCAAGAGCATACTGATTCAAGCGGCACTGCTTCACCACTATTCATACCAAACCAAATTATTGGTGACGGTAATCGACAAAAATGCACAAAAAGAAATTAATTCATTCAGAAATGATTATCCCTCAATTTATGAACTTATTGAACTCGATTATGAAGAAACTGAAATTGAAAAGCTTACCATAAATAATTTCCGGACATATTTGTCGAGTTGGAACTATGAATCGATTTTCATATGCTTAACAAACGATGTACTCAGTTATTCCCTGGTAAAACAAATTGGTCAGTTGCGTTCCGGATCAAATATATTCGTCGCTTTTCAAAGAAATTCAAATCTCACACAGCTTATCAGCGAAGGAGAGTTATTAAAAAGGATTAATACTGTAAAATATTTTAATATATACGAGAAAACCTGTTTGTATGATCAGCTTGTAAATGAAGAAATTGAGAAAATTGCCGAAATTATTCACCAAAAATACGTTGAGAGCGAAACTCAACGCGGAATTACGAAAGAGCAAAATAAAACACTTGTTGACTGGGACAGCCTTCCGCATGAGTTAAAAGAAGCCAACAGACAGCAGGCTTTTCACATAAAATTAAAACTTAACTCATTCGGATATGATTTGGTTCCGGTTAATCATCCGCCTCAGGCAATCGATCCTGCCAAAGACAAGGAACTGCTTGAAAAAATGGCAAAGGCAGAACATATCAGGTGGATGGATGAAAAATTGCTGAATGGATGGCGATATGCTCCGGGAGAGAAGAATCTTTTGCTTAAAACCCATCCGGATATAATTCCTTATGAAGAACTGGACGAAGAAGCCAAAGAAAAAGATCGCCAAACTATAAAAAACTTACCGGATCTACTCAAACTTTCCGGTAAAAAAATAATCAAGAATACGGTGAATCTCTGAATCATGATATTCTAATTTCGGATCAATGAATATCCTTATTCGATTTTCATAAATGTCTTTTTCTTTTACCTGATAAAATTATTGATTTACTCAACTTATTAAGTAAATTATCTCAAGCAATTGAGTAAGTTCAATTGAGATAATTATCTCAGTGTATTGAGTGATTTTCCTTACCTGATTTTATCTGAAGAACTGAAAGCACCTTTCTGAATTCAGCGTTTGCGCAATAATTAAAGATTATTATATTAGAATAATGAAATTTGATAAATTTGAAGATATTAAAGCCTGGCAGATAGCCAGGGAGACAGTCTTGGATTTATACAGGATATTTTCCGAAAACAAAGATTATGACTTCAAAAGACAAATAATCAGAGCGGCAGTGTCTATAATGAACAACATCGCCGAAGGATTCGAAAGACAGACAAACAGTGAATTCAAGCAGTTTTTATATATTGCAAAAGGTTCCTGTGCTGAAGTTCGGAGCATGTTGTATATTGGATTGGAGTTAAACTACTTATCACAAAAGGATTTTAATTAAATCTCGGACAACGCAGATCATATTTCAAAAATTTTATCGAATTTAATAAAGACATTAAAAACATAAAAAATATTTACGTTATAAACGTTATAAACGTTACAAACGTTACAAACGGAAATGCTAAAACTTTCTAACACAAAAATCTGGTTAAAACCTTTACTGATTCTTGTCGCTGTCAGTATAGGCATCTTCGGGATACTCCGCGGAATTGACTTCCTCCTGATCAGGGAAGGAGTCCATCCCTTTGCCGTACTCTACAGTACCGATATTGGAAACCTGACCAACACCCTTAGCGGACTTGGGGAAGTGATAGTTGCTATCCTTGGTATTGAGATAACAGTTATCGCGATTATCGTGCAGTTAGCCGCCAACAAATATTCGTCCAAAATAATGGACCTCTTTGTGGGTGACCGTTTTAACGTTGCCGTAATAAGTCTGTATGTAATAACATCAATAAACACAGTACTTGTAGTAAATACGATAAACGAGCGTTCCCTTAACTACTTCAGTATAACCTTCACACTTGTTCTTATCATACTTTCACTTTTATTTGTAATTCCTCACTTCAATTATATATTCAACTTCCTCCGTCCCGAAAACTTCCTGGCATACGTAAGCCGCAGTGCGCTCAATAAATTAGAAAACATGCCAGGGGAATTGAAAGGCATACTTAAAACAAAGCGGAAAACGAAAGAAGACATTGATTTCATCGGTGATATTGCCCTTAATTCCGTATTTCAGGGGGATAGAGCTGTCACCATCCTTTCTCTTACCAGCTTAAGGGAAATACTTGTTGACTACTTTACTATAAAAAGCAATCTTCCAAAAGAGTGGTTCAGAATTACCGATGAAGAAAAAATTGATCCCGACTTTTCCAGCTACAGTGAATTCGTCCTTAGCCATATAGAAAAAGAAAAGATCTATCTCGAAAGAAAAATACTTAGTCTTTACGAAGTAATATTCAACAACTCCAAAACCAAACTCCGTGATGTGGCAAGCGGAGTTCTGCTCAACACTCAACTGATAACAATCGAAGCAGTCAGATGGGGGGATAAAGGGGCAATTGAAAACTGCCTGAAATACTTCAATTCCTACCTGCGAGCCTCGATCCGGGATAAAGATCCCCGTTCAGCTTTCAACACACTCGAACATTACCGGATTATTGCCGAAGAAATGCTCTCGAAATTTCCCGAGATCGTTGAAAAAATATCTGTTTATTTCAAGTATTACGGACAGGAAGCAAACAAAAACCAGGTACTCTTTATTCTCGAAACCGCTGCTCACGATCTCTGCCGCATAAATGAAATAGCGCATCAGAAAAAAGTCGGCAATATAAAAGAACTTCTCGATCTTTTCCTCACGGTGGACGAACCGGCTGAAGCAGGGGAAAAGGAACTAAGTGCAAAGGAAGTATCCCTTATCGGAGTTAGAATTGCGCAAGTCAAACTTGCCGGATATTACCTTCTTCACGGCGAGGAGGAATTAGCAAGGGTTATTTTCCGTGATATGCAGGTTGAACCTCTTGCAAGAATCAAAAAAATCGAAGGAATAATTTTTGGCACCGAGCAGGAAGAATTCTGGGAAGTCACCCCTCGCGGAGTCAATTTTTACTACATAAAACCCGAAGCCAGGAGTGCTTTAAAGCAATTTTTCGCCTGGTTTTCGTAAAAAAAGTGTGTTCTTAAAAAAAAGTAATTGATTATAAAAATATTTTTCTTATTTTTCGGTGTAACATTCACGGAAAGGAATTAATGACGACAAATCTACCGATTATGCGGAGGGCAATATTGTATTTTTCCGTTTTTTTTCTAAAACTCCAAATAACAGGACTTATATATCGTTTAAACTCCGAATATTTTTTCATATCGAAAAATAAAGGGTTTTCTATAAATAAAAATCCGGTTTGTTATAGCAATTTTATCGGTCAATACGCTGTTTATCTTTCTATGGTTTGTAATGGGAATTTTAGCTTATTAAAAAATGAACTTGTTTTATTCAAGGGAAAACCAAATTATTAAATATTATATTGGAGGAGAAAAATATGTTTAGGACACGTGACCGATTAATTGTTAAACCTGAAGAAATCCAAAAATCAATTCTCAGGTTTAAAGATTTTCCTAAACAGGAGTTCGTACATAACGAGCGAGAGGAAACCTTCAATATTTTAAAAACAAATTTCCTCATGGAAATTAAAGACAGAGATGATGTTACTAAAGAAAATCTCAGTGAAAATAAGATTATCGAATTGGAAAAAGCAGGCAATCAATTGAGCGATGAAAACCTGTTGATTAATCAAGATGGAATAGACAGATTAAACAAACTTATTAAAAGCTCTTGTTATACAGAACTTGTTCTGTATCTTTTTCTAATTTGTTCGATTATTTCTGCCATTACCTTATGGGTATTAAATGCAACAGGAACTATTATTGACAAGCAAGTTACTCTTATTGTTTTTGTTCTTGGAATTTCTTTAATTTCACTAACTTTTTTAATAAACGGTATACTACTCCGCAGAAGATATTCTATTGGCGAGAGATATATAATCAAAGGAGATCCCGAAGAATTATCGAGGCGGTCATTATCAATACTTGGGTATAAAATGACAACCTCATACATAAACAGATATGAAAATAATATTACAGGTTTAGTTTATTTTGGTGCTGGGCTATTAGTCATCGTGGTTGGATTAAGAGGATTGGGTGATAAAATTGAAAAATTGGGATTCCCATTTCCATCGTTTGTTATTGAAGACAAAAGTCTTGCACTCTGGGTTATTTTTGTTGCTTTGTTCCTTGAATTTTCCCTCTTAGTATGTTTAGCTGTTTTCACATTCTTTAAAGATGAAAAAGAAAATAATATGGATAGTGTTAAGATAGATGAATCGGGTGGAAGAAGTGGTCAACCTTTATCTATCGATAATTTTAAGGAATTGATTAAATTATCACAGCATCAACCCCTTAAAGTGGATTTTTCCGAACTGGAAGGTTTGCTGGCAACTCTTAATACGAACGTCTCAAAGGGGTTGATTTATAGGGATAGGGAAAATCCAACTAGAAATTACCCATATCTCGATATTATTAATAAAAAAATTGAATTTGAAAACTTAAAAAACATATTTGCTTCAGGATTACAAGAACTTGCCAGCATTGATCCATCAAATGTTACAGAGTTCTCGGTCGCAATTGAGAAAATTAGCAAGTCCCTTAATGGAATTTCATCGAAGCTAAATGAAAATAAACTTCAGGAACAACTGATCAGTTTTAATAAGACAATTATGGAGATAAAACAGACTCTTGGCGTTAAGTTTAATGATGGAAATAACGGAAATAAACCTATTACAAATCAATAGAGGTTTTTAGAATGAAAGCAAAAATAGTTTACTTTGTACTTTATCTTGTGGTTATTGCTGAATTACTAGTTGTTATTCACGAACGAGATCTTCTTGTCGAAAGCTTGACTCTTGATGCTATAGTGAAAACCGCAATACAAAAATTGGGTGTGGCTACAAATCAACCCGATAATGTCTATAAAGTGAGTTTTCAAGAAGCTACTCCGTCGTCTTATACGATTTTTGCTCCTAAACTAATCTCGGAAACTGAAAAAGCAAGTGTCCAATTTTTTGCCGAACTGGATCCTGCTAGCAGGAATCTCTTCGGGGCAAATTTTTTTCCCGACAAGTTATCATCACAAACATCGGATAACAAGTTGAAAATATATCTTACAAAAGATGCGGATCAATGCAAATTAACAGTTCAAACCTTCTTTCTTGAGGTTCCCGGAAATGTGAAGGGGCTTTTAACTGGTAGGAGAGATGTTATACTTAAATATTATGTCTATTCTAAAACCCCAAGAATTTTATCGGATGAAATTGCACCCAGAAATACCGAGCAACTCTTCGAAAAACTGTTGCAACCGACTGATAAGGTTAGGCAGGATTTTAAAGCTGAATATGGTATTGACAAAAGAGAAGAACAGAATAAAATACTTAAAACAATTGCTGCAAGGCTTTTTCTCGGTCTTGAAGGAGAACGATTAGCTAATTACGTTACAAAGACAGGTATTAATCCTGAGTTTGAGCTTTCTAACTCTGCAGTTGATGAAATTGTCAAGAAAGCCAATGAGGTTCTGGAGAAAACAGCTTCTATTAACGAGCCTGTTCAAAAAGAAAAAGCTTTTGAAGAATTTAAAAAAGAAGTATATAAAAACTTCAAAGGGAAACAAAATCTTGGATTTTCCAATGAAGATGATTTTTATTACGAAGTTAGCAATAAAATACCTGTTATTATCAGGTTATCACTTTTTTAATTGGAGTAAACCATGACAAATACCTTGCGATTATTTAAATTTACTCTTTTCCTTTGTCTGTTATTTGTAGGGAATATGTATGGGCAGGTACCCACTTATTCAGTTTATCCTTATACAGATAAAGTTCTTCCCGAAGAACCACTTGTATACTATCCCACAACCGGAATAACCTTTGGACCCTCCAATATAAGTATTAAAGATGAACAAGGAAAAACGCCGGATGAGAATGAAGTTAAAATTGTATATGCTAGACCATTTTATAATTCGCGTTTTAATACCACAACGAGTTTTGGAATGGGCTATCCAGCCTCATGTGTGGCGAGGATTTTATTTAAAAAGCCAGGTAAAACCTACACAATATCATTTAGACCGTCTGTAAGTTGTGCAAATTGCGCTAATGCAGATGGCAGTTACCCCGGAGACAGAAAGATTCTTGGGAATAATGAATTTAAGGTGCAGGTAATGTACCCAAGAATGGCAATTCCTATTAACCTTGAAGAATTTTATGTAATTGGGACAAAACTTGCGGTGAATTTTGCTGCAGTTGGACTTGAAGACCATCCCAACCCTGACAGTACTTATTATTCTTATGAGTTTACGTTCAAGGATAAAACAGAAGAAAAAAAGGGTAGTCAGGTCGTACTCGACGATATTTTTGCAGATCCGGATAACAGGGATATGGTATTTACTATAACCGGTAAATATCGCGGTGAGATAATTCAATATTCTCCTACAGAAAAAGCCCAATGGAGTTCGAAATTAAGGTTCAATCCTGAAAATCTAATTGTAAAACACACTTGGTCAGACAGTAAAAACAATCCAAAGGAACTGAGTCTATCCGATGATAGTAACTTTGAAATTAAATTCAGATATGAAGATGAGCTACCGAATGGAAGTATGTTTGTTTTCCCAATGCAAGGGATAGCTTCAGTAGGGGCGAGAATTGAATTAAATGAGAAACCTTTTATTTATGATACTCGTCAGTCAGCAAAGGAGTTTGTCCTAATTGTTGATAAAAAAGCTATTGCTTCACAACTTGGAAAACTTTGCACACTTAAACTGCAATTTACCGATACATTCGGCAAGACGGTTAACAAAGATCTATTTGCAATTTTTAAACAATAATAAATAAAGATAACTTATGAAAAGAATAATTTTACTTTCACTGTTCTTTACAACCCTGGTATTGGGACAAAATAAATATACAATATCAGATATGATTGAAGATTACGTAAAAGGAAATTCAACGAGATACTTAAAAATCGATGTCAATTCAGCCCCGGTTGCCTTTACTTCCCAGAAGCTGGATAATATAAATCAGATTTTAAGTTCAATAGGGTTGAAGGACAAACTGGATCTTTCGTCTGATGAGTTTCTTAAACTTGTAGATAAAGGTTCGGGACAGCGTTTCTTTGGATTTAACAAAAATAAAACCTATCGTTTCTATTTTGTTAATAGGGAACCGGGAGTTGCCCTCAAAGAACGTGCAGATATTCAGCATATTCTGTGGATTAGAGATACTGATCAAAACGGGCAGAACTTTAACTTCTGGCAAATTTATAATTTGAAGAATTCCTCTGTTGATGAATATAAATTACTAGAGGCTTTTGTATTTGCTTGTCTTTATGGGGAACAAATTGTCGGTCCGCAGGATCCTGCTCTTACGGCAACAACTCCGAAAAACGTTGAAGAAAGTAAATTCCTGGTAGAAAAAAGGATAAATGATCCTTTTATTTATCAGAGATCGGAAGATACAAACAAACCTGCGTTTACAGTTGACTTTACATACCTAAGCAGGTTGACCTTGTACTGGACTTTCTTATCTGAAAACTTCCTTGGCGGAGATGAGAATAACCACTTCCTGATAGCCGCTGATGTGAACCGAAATGAAAAAGTTCTCCCTCTCCTGCCTGGTCAAAACGATAATATAAAATGGGGATTACGATTTGTTATTCCCGGAACAAGTTATCTTAATGACTGGGGAATGGACTTCAGGCTTTATGCAAAAACAAATAACGTTCTTGCAGGAAGTGAAGCCGGTTTATACAAATCAGTCAAAAAGGGAAATCTCAACAGCAACAGTGGCGGTGTACTTGATCTCTATTTTTTCAATTCACCTCTCTATTTCAACCTTTATGCATCGGTTTCTTCCAATAAATACACTGATCCACAGCAGGTTAATAAAGGGATCATTAATGATTATTCTTATTTTTCCTTCTTTGATTTCCAATTTACCCACTCTTTCTTCTGGGACTTCAATGAGTTCCACAAACTTAAATTTGACTTTGGGGTAGGCGGATATGATGTTTTTGCTGCCGAGTACAATAATAATGTTTTTATTGGTTCCAGAAAAGTTAGCAATATAACAGTACTTCCGGTCGTTGAAGTTACTTACAACATGCTTACCGAGCCGAGACCAAATTACTTGCTTGGGGCAAATATCCGCTTCTTTGATAGTAAGTTTAAGGTTGGTGCCTGGTTGCAGTTGTTTAGCTATCAGTTAGGACAGTCAAAACTTGTAGGGCGGCTTGAAAGCATGTTCCTGACGGATAAAGTGCTGGGAGTCAAAAAAGAGTATGAGGAATACTCCAACAGCGGTCTGCTTGTGCAGTTTAGATTACGTTACGGATTTTAATAATAATTAAAAAGTAGAAAATTTATGAAAAATAAAAGTATTTTAATTATAACGTTATGCTTAGCGCTTTTCTCATCTGTCAGCTATTCCGCAGACTCTTACAAGGATGAGATAATTAAAAAATTAATTAAGCGCTTTCAGTTTTTAGGCAGCAACTATACGCCTACTAATCAACCAATTTCTAGTGATCAGTTTGAGGATTTCCTTGCGCAAACAAATCTGGATATTACTGCCGAAGTTAGTAAGGATGGCACACGAATCACTCAGATTAAATTATCAGTTACTGGTTCCTCAATTCCTGATATTGAAATCATTGAGAATGAAATTGGCTTAACACTTTATGAAAAACTAAGCCCCTCAATTTACAGCATCCTCCTCAGGAAAAAGAGCCTCGAGATCTGCGATGTAAGTCTGAAATCATTGCTTGATGATTTTATTATCAAAAGCGAATACAAAACCAAAGAACAATGGTTAATTACTGATCAGCAATTTATTTTTGATGTGGCAAGCAAACTGGAAATTGCCAAAAAACTCTTCAACCTTGGTTGTCAGGCAACCGTTGAGTATTCAAGATTAGTTAAGAGACTTAGACTCGTAATCCTGGTTGAGAAAAACTTTTACAACGAGGAAATTGATGCTATTACTTTCCTGAGAGAGTCTGAAACCAAACTTCCTATTGATTACAGATTCGAAATATACGACAGAATCCTCCTTGAGGATTTCCGCAATGTCCTGACAGCTGATCAGTTCACCAGACTTGGCAACAGAGTTTATTGGCTTTCTTTTGACGAGGGTCTGGAACCATCAGTAAGCGAACTGACTTATAACTCAGTCTATATTTCCGCATTCTCGCCGGAGTATCTCCTTTACAGAATAAGGACTTATAGTGTTCCGGATGAGAAGACTGTACTTGAAGAATCAAAACCGGTTTACCATGATTTCTCTCTTTTCGGTCAATGGGGATATGACAGAATACCCCTTCTCGGCTGGTATATGGATGAGTATAACCTGGGTCTGAAATATGCACGCAGGGATAATACATTCGATAAACACAGAGAATATGTCTCAACTTCATTTGGTATAACTTTCCCGTTTGAACGTGTCTTTAAGAAATCCGAACCAGATACGCGTTTTGTTAATTCAGGTCAGGCTGTTTATTTAAAACTCGTAACCCCTATACCCGGTTTAGTAAATGATGAATTTGGCAAGGACTTTGAGTTTATTTTTGAAGGGAAGATGTCAATTAACGACAGGAAGTCAGATAACTTCAAGGAAAAAACTCCGTTTATTTTCAACTCACTCAGGTCATTTCTCTCTTATGAACTGAAAAAGTACAAAATATTGCCGAAACCAATTGAGCCATTCCCGAATATCGACCTCGGTTATTGGGAGGCATCAATAGGAGCTGCTCAGGTTGATGTTCGAGAATACACATTTGATCCCGCGGTTATCGAAGTCAGAGAGAAAGACCTGAATAAAAGCAGTGATATTTTCAAAGCTTTCCATAATGTTTTCTTTATCAAAACAGGCTTGGCAAGATATGACGGATTTACAACTTATAAGTTAGAACTTGCATATCATAGTGATTTCCAGGGAAGTATCGGTTACTTTGGTACAAATTTCGAGATCTTATTTAATGACACCTGGGGTTTCATGACTAAAGTTGCAATCGGAACTGTAAAGAAAGAAGATCTGAAACCTTGGGCAAAGGATCTTCAGGTTATTTTTAGCCCGATTATTAAGTTTAACTTCTAGAAATACGGTTAGATTATTTAAAACCCACAGAAATGTGGGTTTTTTTTTGAAATTATTGGATTCAAACTAACTGGTTTTTTGTGTATATTCACAATGTAAATTTTTTTTTAGATAGAATAACGTGAAATATAAATTATCATTAATAATTGTTTTACTTGTAATAACAAATTTAGTACACTCGCAGAATTCATATTCATTTAACAGTTTGCAAAATACAGCGAAAGAGAATCAGGATTCTCCTAAGAGTTTTCGGGAAATGAAAAGCAACATTTTGCAAATGATCCAAAAGGGGGAGGGAAACAGGGCAATAAAGTACATTGGTTTGAACCGGGACCTCTTTCCGGAGGAAAAAGAAGAGATAAATGGCTTTATCAGATTGAGCAAAACAAAAACATCCTTACGCTCATCAGAGTATCAGCAATCTCTTAACTTGTTGTCCAGTGATGAATATCATCCGGTGGTTTCCGAGGATGGTTCTGAAATGTATTTCTGTGCACACAGGAGAAACGGAGGAGGCGGTGGAGAGGATATTTTTTATGTTTCTAGAACAGGCAAGGACTGGGGAGAGGTTTCTCCTCTCAGATCTTTGAATACCTCATCTAATGAAGTGCCCACTTATATTTCTTCTGATAAGCAGAAGATCATAATTATGGGATTTTATACGGGATCAGTTAACGGAGATCTGTTCCTTGCGGAAAAAACAACTTCAGGCAAATATTTATTGAAGAAATTTTCAACTCCTGTAAACTCCAATTATTTCGATTCTGACGGAAGTCTCGTAAAAAATAATATTATGATCTTCACATCAGACCGCCCGGGGGGAGTGGGGAGTTTTCGGGAAAAAGGGACTCATTATAATGGCGACTACTGGGGGAATACGGATATTTATCTCTCGGTCTTAAAGGATTCTGTCTGGCAGGAACCAATTAATTTGGGTCCGGTTATTAACACCGAAATGGCCGAAAGGACGCCATACCTGACTCCCGATGGCAAATACCTCTTCTTCTCATCAACCGGACATACCGGTTTTGGCGGATTGGATATTTTTGTTTCAAAACGCCTTTCCGAATCCAGTTGGACGGAATGGTCTGAACCTGTAAATCTTGGCTATACTGTTAACTCGCCGGAGGATGACTGGGGTTTCATGATTATCGGTGACGGCAAAACAGCATATTTTAGCAATACAAAAGATATTTACTCCTGCATTCTTCCGGATGATTTTTATAATTTTGATAAACAACTGCTTCTCTCCGGTTTGATAAAAAATGAACTCGGAAAACCGGTTAAAGCGGATATAACTCTTACCGGACTGCTTGACAATTCAGTTTTGCAGGTTTCAAGTGATTCATTAAAAGGGGAGTACCGCATTTCCCTTGATCCCTTTACAGATTATAAACTTGTAGCATCTGCTTCCGGATATAATCCCGCCCTTCTGACTCTTGCTTTTAATTCCGATACCGCTTCATACATCAGGAAGGATATTACTCTTATCTCACAGAATCAGGTTCGTATTGATACTTCCGACGGGCTTATAACGGTCTTCTTTGAGTTTAATAAATATAACCTCGATAAGTCTTTCCATCCCAAACTCGATTATGTCGCAAACCTGCTTAAAACCCAATCTGAAAACAGTCAGATTACAATTGAAATTGGGGGTTATACAGACGCTATTGGAAGTGAAAAATATAACGAAAAACTTTCCCTCAAAAGAGCGCAGACTGTCTTCGGTGAACTGATAAAACGCGGACTGGAGGATGACTCCTTTGACGTTAAAGCGTATGGCGAGAGTGACCCGATTGCTCCAAACAACACAAATGAGGGTCGTGCTAAAAACCGCCGCGTGGTGCTGAGAATTAAAAATAGTTTGTAACGTCTGTAACGTTCTTAACGGAATTGATAGGAGTTTGTTTGGCAACGAACTCCTTTTTTTCTTAAAAGTCATATGTTAACTCTAATTTTTCTCAAAATCCGACAAATTTGGAGAAAGCAAAATCGGAGATTAAGTATTCTCTTTCTCCAACGGATCGGGTAAACTCAAAAATAGTGAAATCCCTGCGAACCCTGGGCAATTAGCCTCATTCCTTTTAATCTTCGTCCTTAAATTTTCCATCGGCTAAGCGATTCGGGTTCTATTTCAGTTGCAGGAATATCTTCAAATTCCCCGACTTATTGATAATTCAATATCCCCCTTCGATTACGACGTTATGAACTTAATATTTTTAAATTCCGATTGCTTATTTTACTTTAATTTATTAATTTTAAATGTCAAAAATTAAATAAGAGGCGGATATGTTTTTAAGATTGTTATTAATCAGTCTTGTATTTTGCTCATTGGTATTTTCACAAAATCTTGTTACGGTTAAAGGGGTCGGTTTCGGCAAAACCGAAAGTATGGCGCTGGAGGATGCCAGACGCAACGCAGTCCTTGAGGCACTGGAGATTCTTTATGAGGATAATGTTCAGCAGAAGGAAATTATTAAGGGGAAAGTTACAGACAGGCCAACGGCTTACATTAAGAATGAGTCTGTGATTAAATCTGAATTTGATGAGGATGTGGAAAAGTTTAAGGTGGTAATCAGTGCCGATATTTCACGTTCTTTAATCCAGCAGGATCTGCAGGGTATAGATAAAACTCTTGAAAGAGCAAACCGTCCAAAAGTCTTGGTTCTCTCCACATATTATTTTACAGAAAAAATCCTTCCCAGATATACCGGAATTGCGGTTAATACAATAAACGAAGTGCTTGGTAAACTTGGCTTTACCTATGTTTCGCAAGATGCCGTCTTTAATATTATGCAGCAAATGGGGAATTACTCCGGAGCCCAGAGTTTCCAGGATATAGCTATGAAGTCAAACACAACATACTATATTTCAGTCGATATCAAAATGGATGAGAAGGGCCTCGGGAGCAACAATGCCTGGAACAGCAATGTAAATATTCAGCTTGAAGCGTTCGATACTGAAAATGCAACCGGTGTTGGTACTGTTGTTGAGAGCAGCGGAAATGTGGGGAGTGTGGTCAATCAGAACGAGGCTTCTCTTTTAGCAATTAAGGAAGTATCGGAAAAAGCAGCTCATAAAATTGCCGAACAGATTCTGATGAATCTTGAGCGTAATCTTTCAACGGGTTTTGATTATGAAATAAGGATTTTTGGAATTGACGATTATATGGTTGCCCGAGAGTTTAAAGATGCTTTGACAAAATATGAGGGCTTTACGGGGAGCATCAGAATGTCCAAGATGGACGATCACTATCGCTTCGAGATGAAATACAAAAGCTCTCGCCCGGATGAATTTATTGATTCGGTCTTCGATGCACTTACCGGGAAAACCCTTTTCAGAAGGCTTAATCTCAGAAGTTCCACCGGTAAACTGATTAATTTTGACTATAAATAAAGAGGGAGAAATGAAAAACTCAGGGTCATTTACGTGCTTTTTATTACTCATTGGTTTGTTTATTAATACTAATCTCTCCGGACAAATTATCATTAAACCCTTTCAGACAAACAGTTCTGACCTGTATGATTTCACTTACCGCCTCGAGTCTAAAATGACAGAGATTTTGTCAGGCAGATTTTTTATTCCTGAGAGGAGTTCAAATGATGCTTATAGCGAGATTCAGCGTACTCAGATCAGAGAACACTTCAGGAAAGCTCTGGGTGCTGATTTTGCGGCAGGGGAGTATGTGGTTTCGGGTACTGTCATAGGGATGTTCGGCCATAAGGATATTGTCGATATCAAATTTGAAATTCTTGAGGTAACTAAGAACAAGAAGATTCAGTTGAGTCAGGACTATCTGGATATTAAAGATGTTGACAAAATTGCCCTGCTTGCGGCAAATTATATAATTAACAAAGTTCCCACCTGGTATCCTGTTACCCTGGTTTATGACGAAGAAACTATTTCGGTTGATTACGGAGCCAGCCGGGGCGCTAAAAGAGGGGATGATCTGCTCCTTATTTATTGGGAGAAGAATCTCACTGTCGGGGAAATTGATGTTGTTGATGTCTATACGGATAATTCTAAATGCGAGTTTTCTATTAATGAAAAGGGTTTTGAGCTGGACGCTAATTCTTTTCGTGACTTCCTGGCACAGACAAAAATTGATGTTGATGAGGCTGAGACTTTTAGAGAGAAGTTGAAAAGTCTGCGGGTTAAAATTAAAGAGAATAATGACTGGATTGTTATCACCGGGCAGAACTATCAGTTCTATCAGGAATCGCTGAAAGGATTTTACAACAAGAAATCTTTCTCCCCTTTGCTGCTCGGGATTAAGATAAACCTTGCAAAAGCAGACACAAGGGTTTTCCTCAGGGCTAAGTATAACCCCCCTACTTCTGTAATAGATACTCTTATCTCCGGTCCCGCACTTCCGGTAACTTCCAAAAGGGAGATTTCCTTCTGGGAGGCTGGAATGGGAATTCAGCAGAATATCCCGGTTTTTAATTTTATTAAATCAGGCTTTTTTGTTTATCCCGGTTTTTCCGTTTCAGCAAATTACGTAAGGAAATATTACTCTGTTGAAGCAAACGGTAACACAACAAAATCTGTCCTGAACGGAGTCAATCTTGAGGCAGCTGCTAACGTCTCGGTTAACTTGGGTGATTTCGGAATTTACGGTGAGTTGGCATATAACCTTTTCCCGTATTTCAAATCCGAAGATGGGAAACTAGACTTTAAGGGGAGTGCCTTGTCATTCGGAGTCGGTTTGATCTTTTTCTTTAAGTGATCAGACTTTATTTAGATGAAAGCGGAATTTGCATGCGCGGGTTCCGCATCTTCCTTTTCTTTAGGGTTTCTTCGATGTTAAGGCGTATGGCGAGAGTGACCCGATTGCTCCGAATAATACAAACGAAGGACGCGCTAAAAACCGCCGCGTCGTGCTGAGAATAAAAAATAGTTTGTAACGTTCGTAACGTCTATAACTTTTATAACGTTCGTAAGGATTTTAGAAGGAGTTTGTTTGCCAATAGACTCCTTTATTATTATTCTATAATGTCATATCCTCTCTTTTTTGAGATCCTAAGTTAACTGTTTACTGACATTTCTATTGAGTCCTTAACCTGACATTTTTAAAGAATCATCACATTTGTGAGGGAATTAATGACCTTGATTTTGAAGTTTTTAATTCGCAAATTTGGACCCGGATTAAAGAAAGTTATAAATGATAAATAAAGTTGAATTGAGAAATAAAATTTTTCTCGGGATTACTGTGGCTATTAATAATTTGATTATTCAACGCGCTAAGGACGATGATTACCTCATTATCGAAAAAGACGGGAAGATCGTAAAAGTTCCTGCGAAAGAATTATTAAAGAATTAGTAATTTAGTCGGTTAAATCATCTAAATCTCCTTCTTAAAAAGCGAAAAAGTCATTGCTTATTTTTTCAACACCCGTATCCTGCTTAACCCTCCCCAAGCATAAAGATACCTAATTTTTTACCCTGTTTCATTAGTTCTCCCCCTCGCTCCTCCTTCGATCTAACTTCGATCACCTATGCCTTAAAGGGCATAAATTTATACCCTAAAATCAGACCTCCGGGGACTGTTGACTATTTCAACACTCTCAAAATATTTTATGCAAATTTAGCTGGAATAGAAGCTGTCTCATAAGTGAAAAACATATTTAGTTTGTGAGTTAATAAGAGAATGGTCGGGAGAGGAGCAGAAGCGTGTCGGAAGCGTCTCGGAAGGGAAGACTTTTACAGAAAAACCCTCCGGAATAACACATAAAAAAAGGAGCCCGCTCCAATCAGACTCCTTTCAATTCCGTAACAAACGTTATAAACGTTATGAACGTTACAAACGCTACTTAACGAACTTAAACTCCACCCTTCGGTTCTGAGCATATCCCTCTTCAGTATCCGTAACACTAACCGGCTTCGTCTCGCCGTATCCCTTGGCAATCAGATTCTCCTTCTTCACGCCGACAGACACCAGATAATCCACAACAGACTGCGCACGCTTCTTCGATAACTCAAGATTCGCCTTATCACTCCCCCTCGAGTCCGTATGTCCCCCAATCTCCACTTTCAGGTCACTCTCCTTAAGAATCTTACCAAGCCTGTTCAGCTCCGTAAACGATTCCTGCTTCAGCTCAAACTTATTAAAATCAAAAAAGATATTATTAATCCTTACAGAAAGCTCCCGTGCCTTCATCTCCTCAATAGACACAAGCACAATATTCTCCGTAATATTAAGCGGTTTACTCTTGTCGCTCAAATCCACATTCTTTGAAACCGGATAATACCCCTTCTTCTCAGCATAATAACCATAATTCTTTCCCAGTGGCAGCGCTATAAAATACGTCCCCTTCTGAGGATCACTCTTTAGCTGACCAACATTCTTTCCCGTTCCAAGGTCTTCCCACACAATATCCGCCTCAAGCGTATTCCCCTTGTCATCAGTAACCTTTCCGCGTATCGTAGCAACCAGATCAGGTCTCAGCTCAGCCGGAAGCGTAATCGAAAACAAGTCATAAGCTCCGTCCCTTACGGCAGAAAAATAAGCCAGATCACCTGATGTAGCAACCTTATATCCCCAGTCATCGCTAACCGTGTTAATCTCCTTCCCCAGATTCACCGGCTCGCTCCACTCAGTCCACGAATTCTCATTCAGACGCACAGACTTAAACACATCCAGGTGCCCCAAACCGTAATGCCCGTCCGAGCTGAAATAGAGCGTCTTCCCGTCCGGATGAAGAAACGCAGTCCTCTCTGCAAATGGAGTATTTATCGTAGGTCCCAGATTAATCGGTTTTCCCCATTCATCCCCCTCCCTTAGAGAAACATAAATGTCAAGATTTCCCCAGTAATCACCGTGAAAAAGCTCATCAGCTCCTTTTTCCGCATAAGGACCAACTCCCCCTTTTCTGTCCGAAGTAAAAATAAGCGCATTCCCGTCACTCGTAATCATCGCGTCCGACTCAAAATCCGGGCTGTTAACAGGCTCGTCAATATGTTTCACCTTACTCCACCCCTCGGGCGTTTTATCCGAATAAAATATATCTCCGTTACCCAGACTCTGTGAGTAATTCCCAAATATAAGAATCCTGTTTCCGTCCGCGGAAATTGCGTTAATACTCTCATTTCCTTTAGTATTGATAATCTTTCCCAGATTTTCGGCTTTTCCCCATTTACCATTACTGAATTCCGACACCCAGATATCCTCACCCCCCAGATTGTTCGGATTCTCCGCCCTCGTAAAAAACATATACGATCCGTCCGCCGAAGGATTCGGTTTATACTCACCGTATTTAGGGGAGTTAATTCCCTCACCCAGATTAGTAACAATCAGGTCCTGTTTAGCTGCATTCAGCAGGGCAGACATCTTCTCAAAGCGCTTCTCCATCCCCTTAAAATAAGAACGGAAATTCCCAAACACATCAGCAGCCTTATCCCATTCTCCGTCCTGAATAAATTTCTCCGCAATTCGCTGAATAGCCACAAACGCATCCTCCGAAGGAGCATTAGTTTTAACAAACTCTTCATATTGTCCAAGATTCTTAGAAGTTGGAGCCGTAGAAAGGTCAATCGGTTTCGTTTTAGATTTAGGACCCGTCGCCCCTGCCTGGGGGAATAAAAAAGAGGCAATAAGAACAAACATAACAGGAATAAATACACGTATCATTCGATAATTCCTAAAATTAAAAATTAAAAAAAACACACCTATTTAGAAACAATAATCCATATAATTCCGTTCACAAACCCAACGGTGACTGGTGACTGGTTGCTAGTACCTGGTGACTGGTTATATCACTTAATGGACGTTGATAATTTTGAAATTAATTTAGAAACACTTATACATTTTTCTACAAGGAGGCTGTATTTATCTTCATTGCAATATTTCAACTCAACAGCAATATGAAGCATGCTCCTCACTTCGGCTGCTGATCCCTTGGCAACATTCAGAAAGTACCCGAACTCTTTACTTGTTCTTCTTTCAAAACCCTCGGCAATATTATTCATAATACTCAGGGCAGCTCTGAAGTACTGGTAAAGAAAAACAGTATCTTTAACGTCCTTAAAAATTACTTTTGACTCAAGATAAATAGATTTAGCAATTTGCCATGACTGAATATCCTCAAATTCTTTAATTAACATAAATCACCCACTTAATATTATAAAAAAACTTAACCAGTCACCAGGAACCAGTTACTAGGAACCAGGCACCCGTCACCAGTTACCAGGTATCCGTCACCAGTTACCAGGTACCCGTCACCAGTTACCAGGTACCCGTCACCAGGTACTAGTAACCCGTCACCAGGTACTAGGTACCCGTCACCTAAAAAAGAATATCCTGCTCAATAGTTTCCAGCAGACGCAGATAGCTTTCATACCGGAAATCGAAGATCTTTTCATCATTAACCGCTTGTTCAACCGCACAACCCGGCTCGTGGTTATGTGTGCAGGTGCTGAACTTGCAAGCATTGATATAGGGTAGAAAGTCTATAAAGTAATGTCCCAGATCCTGTTTTTGAATCCCAAAAGGATCAATTTCTCTTATTCCCGGTGTATCAATGATATATGTTCCCTCTTCAGTGGGAATCATTGTCGAGGTAACGGTCGTATGTTTCCCCTTCTGATTAAAACTGCTGATCTCTCCCGTCCCCAGATTTAAGTTTGGGTAAAGCGCATTTATCAGGGATGACTTTCCAACACCTGACTGCCCCCAGAATATCGTCTTTTTGTTCCGCACTTCTTCCTTAATTTCCTTAATTCCTCTTTTATCGATTATACTTGCAGGTATCACTGTATAACCGATTTCTCTGTATGCTGCTATAAATTCTTCTGCCAGCCTGGCTTGATCGAGATCCATTTTATTTAGAACAATTATTGACTCAATGTGTGATGACTCCGCCGCTACTAAAAACCTGTCTATTACCCGATAATTGAAAACCGGCTCAAAAATCGAAGATACAATCACCAGCCGGTCAATATTCGCTGAAATCACCTGCTCAAGCCGTTCGCCCCTGTAGCCCGAGCCCTTAATCTTAGGTGCTTTACGGGAAATATAGTTATTCCTGGGCAGTATCTTGTGTATAACTCCGCTTTTCGCATCATTCGGGGTAAACTCCACAAAATCTCCAACCACTGCAATATCAAGAGCATACTGCTTGTCTTTCTTCATATGAAAATCTTTTTTGAATTTTCCTTTTAAAGTGCAGCGGTAGATATTCCTGCTTTCACTCTCAGAAACAAAGTAATCCTTTTCAATTCTGATAACTGTTCCGTTAATCTCAACCTCGCAAATATTTATAAATATTATGACAAAATTAACCAAAAAAGGGGAGTCTGCAAGTTATGGAGAGATTATAATAAAAAATTCTTTTGACGTTTTTAAGAATTAAACTATATTTGAAGGACATTTTTTATTAACCTTTAATTCTATTCAGAGAAATAGGAAAGGAAACTTATATGCTGCAAATCAGGCAAAACAAACCCCCCATTAAAACGTATCCGTCCGGAGAAAAGGAGTATTATTCCCATGAAAATTAAAGCTACACTCGTTGATGAAACAAGTCTCTCCAGAATCATCACCCGCATGGCGCATGAGATTCTCGAGAAAAACAAAGGCTCAAATAACCTTGTGCTTATGGGTCTCCGGACACGCGGAGAATTCCTGGCTAAAAGAATTCATTCAAAAGTTGAAGAGATTGAAAAACTTAATATTCCACTCGGCATTCTTGATGTAACCTTGTACAGAGATGATTTCCGGACCCGTCTGAAACAACCTCAGGTTTCAGTATCAAATATTACATTTGATATTAACGAAAAGGATATAATCCTCATAGACGACGTCCTTTTTACCGGTCGCACAATCCGTTCTGCTCTCTGCGCGCTTATGGATTATGGACGTCCCAGTACAATACAGCTTTGCGTACTGGTTGACCGGGGTCATCGTGAACTTCCGATAACCGCGGATTATGTTGGCAAAAACATACCCACCTCCATTGATGAAGAGGTAAGGGTAAGACTTAGTGAAGTGGACGGTGAAGATGCCGTTTATTTGGTGGACGTAAAAGACGGAAAGGAATAAATATATGCCGCTAACAAGTAGACATTTGCTTGGCTTGCAAGGTGTCCCAAAAGAAGATATTCTGCTCATACTGGATACCGCCACTACTTTTAAAGAAGTTCTCGACAGACCAATTAAAAAAGTTCCCACGCTGCAGGGAAAAACAGTGGTCAACCTCTTTTACGAAAACTCAACGCGTACGCGCATCTCCTTCGAACTTGCAGAGAAACGACTTTCTGCAGATGCCCTGAACTTTTCAGTTTCCACCAGCAGTGTGAAAAAGGGGGAGACTTTTAAGGATACCATCAGAAATATCGAAGCAATGAAAGTTGATATGATAGTTGTCCGGCACTCAGCTGCAGGGGTTCCTTATTTTCTCACACAAATCTCAAACTGCAATGTGATAAACGCCGGAGACGGTACCCATGAACATCCGACACAGGCGCTGCTCGATTTCTATTCAATACGCGAAAAACTTGGGAGACTCCAGGGAGTAAGAGTTTGCATAGTCGGGGACATTGCACACAGCAGGGTTGCACTTTCCAATATTTTTGGGCTGAAAGCCGTTGGTGCCGAGGTCTCAGTTTGCGGTCCGGCCACAATGATCCCTGGTTTTATTGAAGATCTTGGTGTAAAAGTATATCATCGCATAGATGACGCAATAATGGAAAACGATGTACTGAATGTTCTCAGGATACAGCTTGAACGGAAAGCCCGTGAATATTTTCCATCTATAAGGGAATATCATAACTACTTCGGAATTACACGCGAAAGGCTTGACCGGCTAGGAAAGGATATACTGATACTGCATCCTGGTCCAATAAACAGAGGAGTTGAACTCTCGTCTGAAATTGCCGACGGCATGAATCAGATAATCCTGCAGCAGGTTACCAACGGGGTTGCTGTTCGCATGGCGGTTCTTTATTTACTTGGCACTCAAAATTAGGAAGGAAGTTAATTATGAAAATTGCATTGAAAAATATTATTGCTTTTAATCCCGAACAGAATCTGAACAAAAAAACCTCCCTGATAATTGAGGATGGAATAATCACTAAAATAGGAAATATTACCCCCGAGGATTCTAAAAATTCCAAAGTCTATGATTTAACTGATAAATATTGTTCTCCCGGTTTCTTCGATATGCATGTGCATCTTAGAGAACCCGGACGGGAAGATAAGGAAACAATCGAGACGGGTGCCCTTGCGGCAGCTAACGGTGGATTTACGGGAATTGCCTGCATGCCCAATACAACCCCGGCAATAGATTCTGCGGAAGTAGTCACCTTTATTAAAGAGAAAGCAAAAAATAATCTTGTGGATATTTTTCCGGTTGGGGCTGTAACAGTAGAAAGAAAAGGTGAACTGCTTTCTCCGATGGCAGAGCTTTATGATGCCGGAGCAGTGGCTTTTTCGGATGATGGTGTTGCGGTTAAATCTAGCAGAATACTTAGGACTGCACTGGAGTATGCAAAAATGTTCAATCTTCCGATAATTGACCATTGTGAAGATGACTCACTTGCAGGAGGTGCTATGAATGAGAGTTTTAACTCAACTCTTCTTGGACTTCCTCCGATTCCTTCCGTGGCTGAGGATATTATTGTGAGCCGGGATCTTCTTCTTGCCGAATATCTGGACGCGCGCATACACATTGCCCATATCAGCACCAGGCGTTCAGTTGAATTAGTCCGTATGGCAAAGTCCAGAGGAATAAAAGTTTCCGCGGAAGTAACTCCTCATCACTTTACCCTGACGGATGACGCGGTTAAGACATACGATACGAACACAAAAATGAATCCGCCCCTCCGAACTAATGCGGATGTGACTGCAATTCTTGAAGCTTTGAAAGACGGGACAATTGATTGTATTGCGAGCGATCATGCCCCTCACGCCATTGAGGAAAAAGAGGTTGAATTTGAAGATGCGCCAAATGGCATTGTGGGTCTGGAAACACAGATCGGACTTGCATTTACTGAATTATTTCACAAGAAAATACTTTCCCTGGAACAAATGATAGAAAAACTTGCAATCAATGCACGGAAAATATTAAACATTCCCATTCCCAAAATCGAAGTCGGAGCCGAGGCTAATCTTACAATCTTTGATCCGGATGAAATTTGGACTGTAGATATTTCAAAATTCAAATCAAAGTCAAAAAATTCTCCGTTTAACAAAAGACTGCTTCAGGGCAGGTCGTTTGCAGTATTAAATAAAGGTAAAATGTATTATAAGGGGAGCTTTATCGAGATCTAAAATTTATTAACTAAATAGTCTGAACGACTGGGGCAAATTTAATGCGTCTTAATTACGCACTATTATTCCTTTTCTCCCTCAGTGCTTATATTTTCCCTCAGGGAGAACCGGATATTATTCTTTCCGAAGTTATGTTTTATCCTGCTTCGGGAAATAATGAATTTATTGAACTATATAATCAGAGTGAAACGGAGTATATAAACCTCGCATCATTCACTCTGAAGTATTATACCTCTAATCCCGATAGCATAAAGGATGCGGGATACGGAACCGTTTTACCTCCCCGCTCCTACGCTGTTATCTTTGAAGGTGACTATTCGCTGGATTCGGGGATATATAAAAATCTCATTCCTTCAGAAGCGTTGATACTAAAGATAAAAGACAACTCCTTCGGTACGAATGGAATGGCAAACACAACCTCAAGAGTCCTTTACCTGATCAGATCCCCGGGGGACTCATCACAAGTATATACATATTCAGCCAATAACCAGCTTTCTTTTTCCGACGAGAAAATTCTATTATCGGGGGATAACACCTCCGGTAATTGGGGAAACTCCCTGCATTTAAATGGCACACCCGGTTATAAAAATAGTATATCCCCCAAAATGTTAGATGTGGAAGCTAACCTTCTCACCGTAACACCATCACTTATTCTTTCAGGAGGCACGGCAACAGTCAACATGAAAGTCGTGAATCGCGGGTTCAATAATCTTGCCGCTTATAACGTGCAGCTTTTTTCGGATGCGAATAAGGACTCTGTTCCGGTTCAACAGGAAATGATTTTTGAAGACGACTTTGCAAATCTGCCCCCCGGTGATTCGCTGATACTCGTTTTCGAGATAGAGAATCTTCAGCCCGGTACATATTATCTTATTCTAAAAGTATCAACCATAGGAGATGAAGACTCAACAAACAATATTCGTTTTTCCTCCTTCACTGTTCAGGAATCTTATAACGAGTACAACGACCTCGTAATAAACGAAATAATGTATGCTCCGGTAAGCCCAATGCCGGAATGGATCGAACTTTTCAACCGCACAGGACACACTATAAATCTTAAGAAGTTCACAATTTCAGATAACAATTCAACTGCTTATCTTTCAGGCAAAGATGTCTTACTCCCTTCAGAAGAATTCGCTGTAATCAGCAAGGACTCTTCGCTTCTGAATTCATTTCCCGGGATCACGTATTTTTATACAGCTAATTTCCCCGCACTGAATAACACCGGAGATGCGCTGGTAATAAAAGATTCTCTTGGTGTGGTTCTGGATAGTCTTTATTACTCTCCTTCCTGGGGTGGTGCAGCGGGAGGTGTCTCCTTAGAAAGAATTTCAGTTAATTCTGCTTCTCAGGACAGTAGCAACTGGGGTTCATCAAGAAGTCCTTTAAAAGCTACTCCCGGAGGAAAGAACTCTGTTGTCCCATTGATAATTGACCTCTCTCTGGAGCGTTTCTTTCCCGCTTCAAAATATTCAGTAGCAGGGGAGGGGAATGCATTGTTTATAATTGTTAAAAACCGTGGCATTGCAAACGTTTATGCTTATCAGGTCCGGTTCTACCATGATGCAAACAGAGACTCAATTCCACAACCGCAGGAAATTCTGACTTCGCTTTCCGGTTCATATCTGGCTTCGGGGGACAGTGCGGAATATGATTTTCAAATACCGGCAATTAATCCGGGGGAAAATATTTTTATTGGAGTAATTGATTGTGCCGGAGATGAAAATCCGGCCAGCAACAAAGCTTTTGCGAATATAAGGGGAGTTCCGGTAAATGAGATTCGCGGCGATCTTGCAATCAATGAAATAATGTACACGCCTGTTTCGCCTGAACCCGAGTGGATTGAAATAGTAAACCGGAGTCAGAAAGTAATATCACTAAAGAATTATTGTGTGAGCGATTTAAAGGATACCAACTTAGTAATAGCAAATAATCTGTCGCTTAATCCGGGAGAGTTTTTAGTGATAGCCAGGGATAGCAATATATATCTTAAATATAATCTCACTTCAAAGACAACCATCGGGAATCTCCCACAGTTGAATAACGACGGTGACCGTTTATTGCTGCTCGATTCACTTTACCGGATAATTGATTCGCTTGAGTTTAAAAGTACCTGGGGCGGAAATTCCGGGAAATCTCTTGAGAAAATGGAAATTGACTTTCCCTCAGCCGATTCATCAAGTTGGGGGACTTCCACCTCACCAACTGGTGCAACTCCGGGTTCTTCCAATTCTCTTTCACAAAAACCGGTGGATGTCAGGATAATTTCAGCATGGTCAACTCCTCTTAATCCGGTCATGGGGGATAATGTAACTATTAGTATACGAACAAAAAACAGGGGCACTTCATCAACTGAGTTTTACCTTGAACTTTTTACCGTCGTGAATGATACAATTTCCGGAATGAAACTGGAAACTTCCAATCCGATTACTCTCTTACCAGATGATTCAACTGATCACACCTTCTTGTTTCAAATTCTGAATATTAACACAACAAAAAAATTCATAATAAAAGCCATTGTACCGGATGATGGTAACCTTTTGGATAACTACATTAATCTCTCCATATCTCCCGGGGTGTTATCCGGTACAATTCTGATAAATGAAATAATGTTCAATCCACAAGGGGGCGAACCTGAATGGATAGAATTATTTAACCGGAGTCAGGATACACTTAAATTAAAAGGATGGTCGGTTTCGGATGTTTATACAAGTCCCACTGGGATAACGTTAACTGAAGATATCAAAATTTATCCACATTCATTAATAGTATTATCAAGAGATTCAAGCATTTCTGATTATCATTCATCAATCCCGGGAGGATTCTCTGTCGTTAAAATTCCTCCGCTTAACAACGATAAGGATGGGGTTGTGATTTATGATATTTCAGGGAGAGTGATAGACTCCCTTGTTTACTATCCCGATTGGACTGTCCCGCCGGGAAAATCACTTGAAAGAATTGACATTCAGGAGTTATCAAATATTAAAACAAACTGGAGTTCATCGCTGGATATTGAGAACAGCACGCCCGGAAGAAAAAACAGTGTGACCCCAAAGGAGAATGATCTCTCGGTAACTTTACTTTCTTCGACTCCATCAACTCCATTATATGGAGAAAGTGTACGACTCTCCGCAATTGTAAAAAATATTGGCAAAAATCCGGCTTCATCCTTCAGACTGCTGTTTGAATATGATTCCGATTCAAATAATGTAGCTGATGCACTACTTGAGGACATTTACAATCTATCATTAATTTCAGGTGACTCGGTACAAATCACCACATCAAATTCTCTTCCTCCAATTTATAAAGATGTTCTGACTTCAGTTACGGTATTCTGGTCTGAAGACGAAAATGAGTTCAACAATAAGCTTTTCAAGGTAATTACTCCGGGGTATAAGGAAAAAATAATTGTAATAAACGAATTAATGTACAATCCCGATTCGGGTGGTCAGGAGTGGGTGGAACTTTTCAATCCGACGGGAGATACTGTAAATCTTAAAAACTGGAAAATCAGCGATTTTATTTCTCCATCATCTGGTGTTATAACCACATCGGATTATTTATTCTTTCCCTCCGGGTATGTTGTGATAAGTAAAGACTCAAGCATCTTGTCCACACACCCCGAATTGTCCGGAAGGTTTTTTCTTGCCTCTTTAGGTTCACTCGGAAATAGTGAGGACGGTGTGTTTGTTTACGATTCCCGCAATACAATAATAGATAGTATGATATATCAAAGCAGCTGGGGTGGTATTAAGGGTTATTCTATCGAACGGCTTTCAGCTGATGGATTCTCCAATGACAGTTCGAACTGGGTTCAGGCAGCAGGTGGATACAAGCATACTATAGGAAAACCGAATTCTTTCAATTACGTTAAATCATATCCGCACAATTCACTGGTTATAAACGAAATCATGTATGAGGCATCTGTCTCTTCAAGCGAATATCTTGAATTCTACAATCCGGGCATGGACACAGTAGAACTTGGAGGCTGGTATATTCTGGATGAAAAGGGGGAGAAATACAATCTCTCGGATTCAGTTTTTGTTTTGCCGCCAAAAGAATATTATCTTTTAATTGCAGATTCAATTCTGTTTAATAAGTTTCCAAATCTTTCCACTTATCCGAATAAGAGGACAGCGGGGAAATCTGATTTGGGTCTCGTTAATACAGGTGAACTGATTCTTCTCAAGGATGCACTCGGAAACACAATTGATTCTTTAGTATATAGCAACAAGTGGCATAACCAGAGTATAAATTTCACTCAGGATAGATCTTTAGAGAAGATAAATCCGGTTATTAACAGCAATGACCGGGGGAACTGGAGTACTTCAGTTAATCTGAATGGTGGAACGCCCGGACAAATTAACAGTATAATAACAACAAACAGCAATATTTCGTCAAAGTTGAGTATTGCTCCCAATCCCTTCTCTCCGGATAATGATGGATGGGAGGACTTCTCAGTCTTTAACTATAATTTGTCTCGTAATGTTTCTCAAATAACAGTCCGGATATTCGATGACAGAGGACGGGAAGTCAGAACCCTTGTTAATAATCAAATATCGGGAAGCAGTGGCTCAGTCGTTTTTGACGGAAGAGATAATAATGGTAACGCGTTGCGGATAGGTATCTACCTGATTTTGCTTGAAGCCAGGGATGACAACAATAATGTCTTTGAGCGGCTAAAGGATGTAGTAGTGGTTGCAAGAAAACTTTAATAAATATTTTTGTGGATTCGGATCTGTAAATGTCAAATAAGTATCGTATAATAGCAGGATTTTCAATAATCATTCTGATTGTGATCATAATCGGCGGATATTTCGTTACCGATATGCTCAAAGGATCGCTACCGGATTATAACTCTGCCCAAGAAGTTAAAGGTATTCGAAGTAATATTGAAATTTATTTTGATTCTCTGGCTATCCCGTACATCTTTGCTGATGATGACGAGGATGTTGCCTTTACTCTTGGATATCTGCACGCGATGGAAAGAATGTTCCAAATGGATGTTATCCGAAGAGCCGGGGCGGGCAGACTAAGTGAAGTCTTTGGAGAAAAAACGCTTCCTTTTGATAAAATGTTCCGGACGGTTGGAATTGAAAAGACCGCACAAAAAATATGGGACAACTCTGATCAGAAAACAAAGAAACTTCTGCTATCATATTCTTCCGGTGTTAATGAATATCTTGCAAAAAAGGGGAAACTCCCCCTGGAATTCAGCATACTGAACTATCAGCCTTACGACTGGACTCCGGTTCACACTTTAATAGTGGTAAGAATGATGGCCTGGGAACTTAATATCAGCTGGTGGACGGATATAGCTTTTTCGGAAATTGTAAGAATGGCGGGGAGGGAAAAAGCACTTAAACTTTTACCCGACTATCCCGAAAATGCCCCGTATATTGTACCCTCTTCCTCATCAAATATATCGGCGATCGGATTGCAAAGCACGGATAGAAAATTCAGAGAATTTTTCGGATTGAAGGGGACGCATATTGGGTCAAACAGCTGGGTGGTTAACGGGAAAATGTCGGCAAGCGGAAAACCGGTGATAGCAAATGATCCGCATCTCACATACACAGCCCCGGGGAAATGGTATGCAGTAATTATTCGAAGTAAAAATTGGAATGCCGAAGGTGTTACTCTTCCCGGAGTTCCGGGGATTGTTATCGGAAAAAATGCAGATATTTCTTGGGCGTTAACCAATGTTATGGCTGACGATGCTGATTTTTATATTGAAAAAATAAACACTAAAGAAAAAAAATATTATAAGAACAACCGGTGGTTTGATCTTAATTACAGAAAAGAAACAATAAAAATAAAAAATCAGAATGATTACACTCTCGAAGTTTACCAAACCGACAGAGGTCCAATAATTTCAAATATACATCCTTACAAAAATTTCCATCCGCATTCATTCGATACAACCTCCGCAATAAGCATGAGGTGGACAGGTAATGAAGTCAGTCATGAATACCGGGCTTTCTATCAAATTAATACCGCAAAGGACTGGAGTTCTTTCCTTTACGGAGTAAAGTTATTTTCAGTACCGGGACAAAATTTCCTTTATGCGGATAAACTGGGGAATATTGGATATGTATGTGGTGCAAAACTCCCAATCCGTGAGAGCAATAACCCGACTTTTATCTATAACGACAACACTTCCGGAGTTGACTGGAAAGGTTTTGTTCCCTTTGAACAGATGCCAAGGATCTATAATCCCTCTGCAAATTATCTCGCATCTGCGAATAACAAAACTGTTCCTTCCTTCCCTTATCATATCTCTAACCTTTGGGAACCTCCTTCAAGGATTGAAAGAATCCATGAACTTATGAAAGAGAAGAAGTTCCATACTCCGGAGGATTTTATGAATTATCAGAATGACTTTCTCTCTCCATTCGCACGACAGATTACCCCGTTCATTCTGAATGCTTTCAAAGATGTTAAAATCAAGGATAAGAATCTTGAAAAAAGTCTGGACCTGTTTTCAAAATGGGATTTCAAAATGGATGGTTCTTACCAGGTTGTTTCTGTTTACCAGGTCTTTTTTAACAAGCTATTAAAAAACACGCTGCTTGACGATCTTGGCTATGATCTCTATAATGAATATTGCTTCGTTGCCAACATTCCATACCGGGCAATAATGCGAATGCTGAAGGACGATTCCGACATTTTTGATGATGTAAAAACCGGTACAAGAGAAACGCGGGATATGATAATCAGAAAAAGTATGTCGGATGCCCTCTCTTTTCTGGAAAATAATTATGGAAGTGATCTGGTGAATTGGCAGTGGAACAGGATGCACAAAGTGGTGTTCAGACATATGTTCAGCGGACAGAATTCGTTTGTTGATGATATAATTAATATAGGGGATTTTGGGATTGGCGGAGATGGTACGACTCTCTTTAATACCGAATATGAATTTTCAATTTATAATTTGGAAAATATTAAACCTGAACAAAATCCATTTGAAAACGTTCTTGGTCCCTCGATGAGATTTATTTTTGATTTCGCAAACGAAGACAGATTTTACCTGGTTCTTATAACAGGTCAGTCAGGACATCCCCTTGGAGGTCATTATCAAGACCATACTGATCTGTGGCGAAAAGCAAAGTACGTTACAATCCACACAAGAGAGGAAAAAATCCGGCAACTGACAAAAAAACTCGAGCTTTTAAGAGGCGATTAATTTTTAGGAATTATTCTGTTTCGTAAACAGATCTTCCAATTCGGGTGATGCATATGTGGTTGTGTAAGTAAGGGTTCCCTCACTCTGGGTTTCAACTTCAACCATAACTCTTACGACTTTACTTCTTTCCCTGAAAAATATCTGAACAGTTGCATCATCACCATTTATGTTCTTCAGCATTTTAATATCCTTCATCTCAAAACCGTATTTACCGGTCACCGTTTCGTAGGACGGGAAATAATTTACTTTAACGAGTCCCTTAGTTTCCTCATTAATAATTTTAAGCAGTTCGTTCTCCATATACTAAATATTTTTTTGTTAAAAAATTTCCAATTCACACAGGAAAAACATAAATTTCAAACTTGAATATCAATTAATTAGTAAAAATAATCACTTTTTTATGAGTATCCAAGCAATTAAGACTGCTGTTAAGAGGAATTCGAATAAAACACATGCTAAACTCCTGCAACGTTTCTTTAAAACCGGCAAGGGAGAGTATGGCGAAGGAGATATCTTTGCGGGCATAAAAGTTCCGGTTCTTAGGCAAATTGCCAAAGCGAACGGAGATACCTCTCTCAGTGAAATCAGGGAACTGATCAAATCTCCAATTCACGAAGAACGCTTTATTTCTCTTGTTTTACTGATGGATAAGTATAAGCATGGAACAGATGAAGAAAGGGAAAAGATCTTCAGGTTCTATATGGAAAATACTAAGTACATTAACAGTTGGGATCTGGTAGATGTTTCCTGTCCAAGAATAGTCGGCAGACATTTGTATGGACGGGGGGAAGAACTGCTTGTCGAAATGGCAAAATCATCCGGTCTTTGGAAGAGAAGAATTGGAATGATATCAACAATGTATTTTATCGATAAAGGCAGTTTTGACACATCATTCCGCATTGCCGAAATTTTACTCCGCGATGAGCATGACCTTATTCACAAAGCCGTAGGCTGGATGTTGCGGGAGATTGGTAAAAAAGATTTTGGTGCGGAATTAAAATTTATGAAACAGCATTATCATACGATGCCAAGGACTATGCTACGTTATGCAATTGAAAAATTTCCGGAAGAACTAAGACAACAATTTTTGAAAGGAGAAATCTAATATTATATGGACCATGTAATTCATTCCAAAGTCAGACTCGGACATGTTCATCTAACAGTTGCAGATCTTGAAAGATCCCTGAAATTCTACCGCGACGTACTCGGTTTTGAAATCACTCAATGGTTTGGTGAGTCCGCTGTATTCCTGTCTGCAGGCGGGTATCATCATCATATAGGATTAAACACATGGGCAGGCAAGGACGCTCCCCGTCCTGAAGAAAACACAACGGGACTTTATCACTTTGCAATTCTCTACCCAAACCGTAAAGAACTAGCTCGGATTATACGGCGTCTGCTTGAACTCAACTATCCAATTCAGGGAGCCAGTGATCATGGTGTGAGCGAATCAATCTATATTGAAGACCCGGACGGAATTGGGATTGAACTGTATGTTGACAGGGACAGGGAAGAGTGGCCTGTGGATGATGAGGGGCACTTGAAAATGGTGACCAAACCGATTAATTTGCTTGATTTACTTTCTGAACTCGACAAATATTGATGTGTTTTTTCCCTCTAAGTTGATAATTCGCTTTTTTTAAGTTATTTTTACAAATTATTTTAATATAATTATTGAATGGAGAAACGAAAATGATAAATAAGATAACAGAACTTTTAGGCAATGAAGCCGATGCATTGCTCAATTATACAGCTAAAGTACCAAAAGAAAGAATTCACTTACCGGGACCTGATTTTGTGGACAGAATTTTTGCCCCTTCAGACAGGAACATTAATGTCTTAAAAAACTTACAATGGCTCTTCAATCATGGCAGGTTGTCAGGAACCGGATATATGTCAATACTCCCGGTAGATCAGGGAATTGAACACTCAGCCGGTGCTTCCTTCGCTCCCAACATTGATTACTTCGATCCTGAAAACATTGTTAAATTGGCAGTTGAAGGAGGTTGCAATGCTGTTGCCTCCACACTTGGAATTCTTGGCAGCGTATCCAGAAAATATGCACACAAGATCCCGTTCGTCCTTAAAATAAATCATAATGAACTTTTAACATATCCTAATAAGTACGATCAGATTATGTTTGCGAGCATAGAACAGGCTTGGAACATGGGAGCGGCTGCAATAGGAGCCACAATATACTTTGGTTCAGAAGAAAGCTCACGCCAGATTATCGAAGTCAGTGAAGCTTTTGATTATGCTCACGAACTCGGACTCGCAACTATTCTCTGGTGCTATACAAGAAACAGTGCTTTCAAGTCAGATAAAGATTATCACGTATCTGCAGATCTTACCGGACAGGCAAATCACCTTGGCGTTACAATTCAAGCTGATATTATTAAACAGAAACTTCCGGAAAATAACGGCGGGTATAATTCACTCAAAGGCTATGGAAAAACCCACAAGAAAGTCTATACAGATTTAACTACCGATAATCCTATTGATCTTACAAGATATCAGGTTATGAACAACTATATGGGGCGTGCAGGATTAATTAATAGCGGCGGCGCAAGCGGAGAGAACGACTTTGCCGAAGCTTGTAAAACTGCGGTTATTAATAAGCGTGCCGGTGGAATGGGACTTATCTCAGGCCGAAAAGCATTCCAGCGTCCGCTCGCTGATGGAGTTAAACTCCTTAACCTTATTCAGGATGTTTACCTTACAAAAGAAGTAACCATAGCGTAATTTATATCTGTTTTAAATCAACCGCCCGGAAATTTATACTCCCGGGCGGTTTTTTTTATTAATTTCCCAAACCCCATTAAATTTCAATTACTAATTAACTGTTTTGAAATTCTTTTTCTCTTTCTTTTGAACTTAAAAATAATTATTTTGATTATTAATATTAGTTAAACTAAACACTTGAAAAAATATGAAAATTGTTATTAAAAGCACCCAATTATTAAAAGAATTTCTGAAAAGCGAGCAGGCTGGGGGATTTATTCTGATCGCTTGTACGATCGTTTCTCTGATTATTTCAAATTCTTCACTTGGAACAGCTTATATTGGAATCTGGGAAACCAAAATGTTCGGACATTCAATAGGTCATTGGATTAATGATGCTCTTATGGCTGTCTTTTTCCTTTTGATTGGTTTGGAACTCGAACGGGAAATATATGCAGGGGAACTCTCCGATTTTAAAAAAGCTATTTTGCCCATAAGTGCTGCATTGGGCGGAATGATTGTTCCGGCAGCCTTTTTCTTTTCATTTAATGCAGGACTCTCAACTCAAAGCGGACTCGGTATTCCAATGGCAACGGATATTGCTTTCGCACTCGGTGTACTCTCACTGCTTGGAAAAAGAATTCCACTATCCCTTAAAGTTTTCCTGACTGCATTAGCAGTAATAGATGATCTCGGCGCTATTATAATAATTGCTGTATTCTATACAAAAACCCTTTCAATGATGTATCTGGCTCTTTCACTCGGCATATTTGCAGTCCTGTTAGTTCTTAACAAACTTAAAGTTAACTCCTTAATTCCTTACATACTGGGGGGTATAATAATGTGGTACTTCATGCTGAATTCCGGAGTTCATGCAACTATTACAGGCGTACTGCTGGCATTTGCAATCCCGTTCCGAAAAGGAAACGACTCTTCACCTTCCTATGTCCTTCAGCATTTCCTGCACGCACCGGTTGCATATTTCATCCTCCCCGTATTTGCGCTGGCAAACACTGCAATCATAATTTCAGGTGGATTTTCTGCAATCATCAGTGAACCATTGAGCCTTGGTATCATTGCCGGACTTACCCTCGGTAAACCAATTGGCGTATTTCTCTTCAGCTATGTTTTGATAAAACTTAAATTTTCCTCACTTCCTGACGATGTTAACTTCAAGCAGATTCTGGGAGCTGGTATGATGGCAGGGATTGGCTTTACTATGTCAATTTTCATAACACTCCTTGCGTTCGAAAATCCGGATTATATAGATCTCTCAAAAATATCCGTAATGATAGCATCCCTGTTATCGGGAGTACTCGGATATATAGTTTTGAAAACTGTTTCAGTGGGGAAAGTGTAAGCTTAAATAATTAATAACCGGCTGTCTTTTTTATCGGACAGCCGGAATTTTTCTCTCTCCCTAGCTACCCTTCTCCTTCGATCCTCCTTCGATCTGAATACGTACTAAAGCGCCTTAAGGATGCCTAAGGGTTGCCCCCTTCGGGCGTATAAAACCTCTAAAAAAAATAAAAAAAATAATTTGATTTTTTACAAAAAATTTAGTAATTATACTACTCGTATAATGAAATTTTAAAAACGGGGATAATTTTTGTTGATTGAAAAAATTGCAAGAGTAAAAGATAAACTTAGCCTTGTTACTGACTGAGTCTTTCAGAGTTTATTAGGGTAATAATCTCTAATTAATTGTTAACAACATATCAAGGAGGCATAATGAAAAAAATATTCGTTCTTTTCTTTTTACTCACCTTTGCTTCTTTCCTATTCCCGCAAACGGGATGGACAGAAGTGACTAGTGGCACTACTGCAGAACTGCAGGGTATTGACTGGGCAAGTGCAACGGTGGTCTGGGTCTCTGCCGGTGATGGATCCGTTTACAGATCTACCGACGGTGGAACAACTTGGACCCCTGCCGGAACTACCGGTGGTGGAGCAGGTGCTTATGGTATTGCTGCTCTCGATGCTCAGACAGCAGTAGTTTGCTTTGGCCCCAACTCCGGAGCAGGTAAAATCTGGCGTACTACAAACGGCGGGACAAACTGGGTTGAAGTCTACTCAAATGCTTCTGCTTGGTTTAACTTCGTCGATAATGTAAACAGTACTACACTTTGGGCTCAGAGTGACCCGGTTGGCGGCAGTTTCCTGATTCTTAAGTCAATTGATGGAGGCGCTACCTGGAACCCAATTTCATCTACTGTCCCAATGGCTACTGGAGCCGGAGCTTTCCTTTCATTCTATAGAATAGGAAATAAACTCTGGTTCGGTACTTCAACCAGCAACAAAATATTCTATTCAAACAATGGTATTGACGGTCCATGGACCTATTCAACCGCTACCGTCAATAATATAGGAACAGTTGCATTTAATGGTATTGATGGAAATGGTCTTGCCGCTTTTTGGAACAATTCCACTACCATTAATAGAACATCTGACGGTGGACAAACCTGGGCTGCTCAAACCACCGCCATAGGCGCTCCAAGTGGGTTTGATTACATAGTCGGAACCAATAGCGCTTGGGCTGCTACCGCAAACGGTATCTGGAGAACCACCGATAACGGAGCTACCTGGACTCAGGATGTTACCCTTTCAACAGGATTAAACTGGGTTAAATTCTATAACGATGCTAATGTTGGTCTCGCTGTTGGTCCGGGTGGAAAAATCTATAAAAGCACAATGTCCGCGATTATTCCTAACACGCTTACCCATACTACCGGAAACATAAGCGCAACTTTCTTTAACACTGGATATATCGGTCACGATTTTTCAGGTGCTGTTGGTGGTGGAGTAGTCGCAGGTACCTATCCTGATGCTATGTACACAGCTGGTATCATGATAGGAGATCCTGTAACAGGAGTTAACGGTATGGTCGGAAGTTTCACTTCTTCAAATCTCCCTGTAATTCAGGATAACGTTAAAGAATATGGAATGTATGGATTCACCAGCAATGCAACCTGGAATCAAATAGCTTCTGCCGGTTACAAGGACAACCTTGCAACTGCTCCCTTTGGACTTATGGTTCATCAGGAAAGCTTCTCCGCAGCAAACGATAAATTCGTTATCGTCCGCTATCGAATTGTAAATAACACCCTTACTGCTAAGAACAATCTTCGTGTTGGCCTTTTTGCAGACTGGGATGTGGGATTAACCAACTACGCAAAGAACAGAGGTGGTGTTGATCCTTCAACCAACATGGTTTATCAGTATCTAAACACAGCACCCATCAACGATCCAAACTATTATGGTTTAGTTGCTCTTAACGGAATGACCGGTGGAAAAGTAGCTGCTGATTTTGCATGGACTACTACATCCCTGCGTACTGATCTATTCAACTTTCTCACAACAGTTGACACAAATCCAATTACCGCTGATGCTGATTATCGTTCCTACATTGGTGCAGGTCCTTTCAATATTCCCGTTGGAGGAGAACAACTGGTTGGCTTTGCTATCGTCTATGGTTCGTCACTACAAGATCTCCAGGCTAACGCACTTCTCGCATATCAGAAAGGTTCTTCGTTGGTCCCCGTTGAACTTACTTCATTTGCGGCATCTGTTAATGGCAATATAGTTGATCTAAAGTGGACTACCGCAACAGAGATCAATAACCAGGGATTCGAAATCGAAAGAAGGATAGTCGACATCAATTCTCCTTGGGTCACCGTTGGATTTAAATCCGGTGCAGGCTCTACAACTTCAGAAACAAACTATTCTTTCTCTGAAGATATTAGTCTTCTTGGTGCAACAAAATTCGCTTACAGACTGAAACAAATTGACTATAATGGACAATTCAAATACAGCGATGAAGTTATGGTTGACTATACTGCACCCGTTAGTTACTCTCTCACACAGAACTATCCAAATCCGTTCAACCCATCCACAACCATTAAATATCAATTACCCTCAGACAAATTCGTTTCTCTAAAAGTATTCAACTCCTTAGGAGAAGAAGTTCAAACATTAGTAAACGGACTTGTAAAAGCAGGTTCACATCAGGTTGAATTTAATGCTAATGGACTTTCAAGCGGCATTTATCTCTATGTTCTGCGCGTCGGTGAAGACGAATACGTAAAGACCATGAAGATGATACTAATGAAATAATCAAAAAATCTTCTAAAAAAAAGCCCCGCGAAAGCAGGGCTTTTTTATTATTAGGGCAAATCTCAAATTATAATCTTTATTAGAGTAATCACATAAATAAAAATTAAAAAAATATTTATTTTAAATTTGCTTTTTAAAAATAATTGTCGTAACTTAGTAAATGCGTTTTTTGACATTATGAACACAATCTGATACGAAGTAAAAAATATTTCATTTTTTTTGAAATATTACTTGACATTGATTGAAAAAAATGTTAATTTTGAAGCCCTCTTTTTA
>Ga0208041_1000016_pt1:0-180000 | contig 301957 bp, 240 predicted proteins | sample AD_SCU002_MetaG_FD_184453 | JGI IMG/M metagenome (GOLD analysis project Ga0208041, IMG submission 184453) | Active sludge microbial communities of municipal wastewater-treating anaerobic digesters from China - AD_SCU002_MetaG (SPAdes) (version 2) | ecosystem: Engineered > Bioreactor >... | reverse complement strand
AATATTTTGGCTCCTTGGATTTAATTCCCAAGTAGCGCGGAGCAAGTGGAATTCCGTGTGAATCCGGCAGAACCATCTGCTAAGGCTAAATATAGTCTCATAACCGATAGTGAATAAGTACCGTGAGGGAAAGGTGAAAAGAACCCTTATTAAGGGAGTGAAATAGTACCTGAAACCGTGTGCATACAAGCAGTTGGAGTCCCGATTCGTCGGGATGACAGCGTGCCTTCTGGATAATGAGCCTACGAGTTACTCGTATGTTGCAAGGTTAATGTATTAAGTACAGGAGCCGAAGCGAAAGCAAGTCCTAATCGGGCGTTTTAAGTAACATGCGGTAGACGCGAAACCGAGTGATCTACCCTTGTCCAGGATGAAGTGAGGGTAAAACCTCATGGAGGTCCGAACTATTGTGGGTTGAAAACCGCTTGGATGAGATGAGGGTAGGGGTGAAAGGCTAATCAAACTCGGAAATAGCTCGTATTCCTCGAAATAGCTTTAGGGCTAGCCTCGAGTATATAGTGTTGCGGAGGTAGAGCACTGGTTGGGCTAGGGCTGTCACAACGGTACCAAACCCAGATAAACTCCGAATTCCGCTAACATGTTTCTCGGGAGTCAGGCAGTGAGGGATAAGCTCCATTGCCAAAAGGGAAACAACCCAGACCATCGACTAAGGTCCCTAAATAATAGTTAACAGATAAAGGATGTTAAGTTGCCCTGACAACTAGTATGTTGGCTTAGAAGCAGCCATTCATTTAAAGAGTGCGTAATAGCTCACTAGTCAAGCGACTTGGCGTCGACAATGTTCGGGACTTAAACTATTTACCGAAGTTGTGGACTCCGTAAGGAGTGGTAGAGGAACATTCTGTCTGCTGTGAAGGTGTTGCGCGAGCAATGCTGGAGCGTACAGAAAAGCAAATGTAGGCATGAGTAACGATAAAGAAGATGAAAAATCTTCTCACCGAAAGTCTAAGGTTTCCTGAGCAACGTTAATCGTCTCAGGGTTAGTCGGGTCCTAAGCTGAGGCTGAAAGGCGTAGGCGATGGAAAACAGGTCAACATTCCTGTACCTGGTGTAAATCGTTCGACTATAAGGAGTGACGCAGAAGTGAAAGGTCAGCCACCTGTTGGATTAGGTGGTCTAAGCGTGTAGATGGCTTCCGTAGGCAAATCCGCGGAGGCTTAACATCGAGGCGCGACGGGGAGTCCTTTGGACACAAACTGACCCTAATCATGCTGCCGAGAAAAACTTCGTATAGGAGATTTATATCAGTCCGTACCGCAAACCGACACAGGTAGACGAGATGAGTATTCTAAGGTGCTCGAGTGAGTCGTGGTTAAGGAACTCGGCAAATTAACCCCGTAACTTCGGGATAAGGGGTGCCTCTAGTAAGTGAAATTATTTACTGACGTAGCTGAACGAGGCCGCAGTGAAATGGCCCAGGCGACTGTTTAACAAAAACACATGTCTCTGCGAAGTCAATCAAGACGATGTATAGGGACTGACACCTGCCCGGTGCTGGAAGGTTAAGAGGAGAAGTCAACGCAAGTGAAGCTTTGAATCGAAGCCCCAGTAAACGGCGGCCGTAACTATAACGGTCCTAAGGTAGCGAAATTCCTTGTCGGGTAAGTTCCGACCTGCACGAATGGTGTAACGATCTGGGCACTGTCTCAACCACGAGCTCGGTGAAATTGTGGTACCGGTGAAGACGCCGGTTACCCGCATATGGACGGAAAGACCCCGTGCACCTTTACTGCACCCTAATATTGGGTTCGGATAAAGCATGTGTAGGATAGGTGGGAGGCTTTGAAACCGGGACGCTAGTTTCGGTGGAGCCAACGGTGAAATACCACCCTTGTTTTATTTGGATTCTAACCTCGGCCCTTGAATCAGGGTCAGGGACAGTGTTAGGCGGGTAGTTTGACTGGGGCGGTCGCCTCCTAAAATGTAACGGAGGCTCTCAATGGTTCCCTCAGCATGGTTGGTAATCATGCGACGAGTGCAAAGGCAAAAGGGAGCTTGACTGCGAGACTTACAAGTCGAGCAGGTGCGAAAGCAGGACTTAGTGATCCGACGGCTGCGAGTGGAAGTGCCGTCGCTCAAAGGATAAAAGGTACGCCGGGGATAACAGGCTGATCTTACCCAAGAGTTCATATCGACGGTAAGGTTTGGCACCTCGATGTCGGCTCATCGCATCCTGGGGCTGGAGAAGGTCCCAAGGGTTTGGCTGTTCGCCAATTAAAGCGGTACGTGAGCTGGGTTCAGAACGTCGTGAGACAGTTCGGTCCCTATCCTATGCGGGCGCAGGATACTTGAGAAGGGTCGTTTCTAGTACGAGAGGACCGAAATGAACGTACCTCTAGTGTACCAATTGTCACGCCAGTGGCATCGTTGGGTAGCTATGTACGGTTGTGATAAGCGCTGAAAGCATCTAAGTGCGAAGCACGCTTCAAGATTATGTATCCCCCCATTTATGGGCTGAAGACCCCTCGGAGATGACGAGGTTGATAGGCTGCAAGTGTAAGTTCAGTAATGAATTCAGCTGAGCAGTACTAATTGGTCGTGCGACTTAATCATTATTTTTTATTCACAGTAATCATTATAACTCGGTTTTTTTCTTCATTCATTTATTTTTTTTTCTGGTGACTATAGCTAGGGTGTTACACCTCTTCCCATTCCGAACAGAGAAGTTAAGCCCCTATACGCCGATGGTACTGCATGCGCAGGTGTGTGGGAGAGTAGGTAGTTGCCAGGATTATTTTTAAAGCCTCACTTTTGTGAGGCTTTTTTTTTACTATCCTGCTGAATTAATTTTTATTTTCGTAATTTTGATTATTATTTTATTAAAATTCCTATTCTATGAAAAAACCATTTATCATTCTGCTTCTTTTTTCAGTAATTTTCTGGTCTTGCGCCTCGACCGCTGATCTATATGAATATTCAATTCCCGCGGATGAGCTATCCTCCATTCTCAAACTTGATGTTAAAAATATTAAAAATATCTCTGATTTCTCAATTACCACACTTGCAGATTCACTCCCCTCCATGCATAACAGAATGTTGATGTCCTATCGGACTGATAATAAAAAGATTCTTGATGAAATTATTAAACCGGCGGTTTTAGAGAAAAAAGATGAATTCTTAAAAATGACTTCCCGGCAAATAGTTAATCAACTGTCTATTTTTGCTTTTACAACATATCAGCAAATTCTTGCTAAAGGTTTTTACAGGTGGGGCGGTGATATACTTGATCTTGACGACCCGCAATATGAAGGAGTCCGTCATAAATACAAGTACGGACTCGACTGTTCGGGATTATCGGTGGCAGGATATGAGATTGCCGCTTACCTTGGATTAATCAAGGGGGAAGATCTTCTTTTTTCCTCCCCTGGATTTAAACACTATTGTGAAACCACCGGATTTAAAGATGGGGGCGCTCTGAACGGAGGAAGCAATAATTATCGGCTTGATACAAAGGAACTGGATCAACTTGGAAAAGAAATAGTAAGAATAAAAAGAAACAGTACAATAGCAGAAGAGGATGTGATTAAATTACGAGCGGGGGATATAGTAGGAAGAAATGGGCATTTCGGCGTAATAGTTGAATCAAACGGAAAACTTTATTACCTTGAATCGGGGGGCTGGGTAGTGCCTCAAACCGACGACAGAGCTGTTGAAATTAAACAAGCAATAAATAAATTTGCCCAAAACGGGTATGTTTCGGTAAGAAGATGTTTACCTGATTAATTACGATTTTTATGATAAAACACATTATCTGGGATTGGAACGGAACTCTTTTTAATGACGTGAATCTTTGCGTCGAACTGGGAAATGAGCTTCTTAGAAGTCGCGGACTTCCTGAGATGACTATTGAACGCTATCGGGAAATTTTTTCACTTCCGGTTATCCGGTACTATGAAAAAGCGGGATTCGATTTTACAATTGAAAGCTTTGAAAAACTTGGCAGGGAGTGGATGGATAACTATGAATCGAGAAAATATGAGTGCAGTCTGTACAATGAAGTCCCTGATGTGCTGAAAAATATTTCCCTGCTTGGAATCAACCAATATGTTCTTTCTGCATATTCCCACAATGACCTGGTTTCAATAATTGAACACTATGAAATTATTGAATTTTTCTCGAATATTAAAGGACTTCACCACATTTATGCAGACAGCAAACTTCATCTGGGACTGGAACTGATCGAGGAAATCAACTCACATCCCGACACCATATTAATTATCGGGGATACGCACCACGATTTTGACATTGCGAAGGAATTGAGAGTCAAATCAGTCCTTTTTTCTGGAGGTCATCAATCTGAAGGCAAACTAAATAAATTTGGCGTTCCGGTAATCAGCTCTCACAAAGAAATAATTGAATACCTGAACGCCTAGTCGTCTTTTTTTCTTAAAAAGCCCCATTTCGAAATATGCCTGTATGCCATATACCCTACTGCTGCCCCCTGAAGAATGCCAAGTACGTAGTTTAGTTCATAGTTTTTATTTTCCCGAGAGAATTTTGTGAACAGCGGCTTAATCATTTCTTCAGAAGAAAAAAGCTTATCAGAAATGCCGGACCATTGTGTGCTCAGATACATTTTTGAGTAAATCCGGCTGGTTGAAGTTCCCGGTAGAACAAAGGGAAAATTTGTTTCCTCAAAAATCATGTTATCGGAGAAAGAATCATTCCTTAACAGCGGATTAAGGGAAAGCCTGACGCGGGATGAGTCCCGCTCAACCCCGCGGGACAGTTTCAACTCAGTCTGTGAAAAGGCAAACGCAGTGAGCAATAACGCAAAAAAAAGATTTTTACATACAGCCGTCATAACAAACATTTCATAGTAGGAGCAAAATCAATCAGTTATTTACTGACTCCGATTTTCCATTTATCCTCCACGAGCATCAAATCCATTTTTTCCGATTTAGTGCTTCCATCGGAATAAGTGATTTTCAATTTCAAGGATGCTGATTTTTCCTCGACCTTTTCTTCTTCCACATCAATTGATTTGATTCCCCCCTTTTCTTTAACCGAGGCGGCTTCTTTTTCAATGCCTTTCTCAAGTTTTTCGTGACCCAAAGTCTCCACTAGCTGAGGAGAAAGAAGATCCAATGCGCTTTTGTCGTTATCTGCGACTTTCATAATAAAATCCTTTGCAACATCCGCCGGTCCGTCTGCGCTCCCGCATCTCAATGCGAGAAGTGAAAAGAAGAGAATTGCGAAGAATAAGTAGTTAGATTTTTTCATAACGATCCTTTCATTTATTTGAGGTAACTATATGTTTTAACCGGGGGTTGTTCAAGATCCTTCCCGGAAGAATGCACTTCGCCGGGCCGAAAGGGAGAGAAACTGAATCGAACTCTTTTCCAACGAGATCAATTCCTGATTTGAGAAATGCCTTCCAAACCAACTCGGTACAATAAAGCGACTCATCCGTAGTCAAATCAAAATTCCCGTCAAAAGGAAGATGCTTTTTTAGTGCTGTCAGAGCATATTCGATAGCAGGGGCGAGGGAATTTTTATCCGCTGAGGAGATCCGGTAAACCGCGACTTCACTGCAGCGGTCAACCCGGCAAAACAACTCCACCGGTTCAATTTTTATTTTGTCCTTTTCAAATTCTTCCTCCGCAGGGACAGAATGAATCACGAAAACGGAGCCGTTGCTCTTTTTCACTATTCCGATGTGGGAATATGGAGAATTTCCGTCCGCAAGTAGTACAATTCTGCTGACAAGGCTTCTGCCTTTCCGGAAAATAAGATCGCCATCCTGAAGAAGTTCAGAATCGATTGTGACTGACGGAAGCGTAGAACTGCCCGCTTCTTCCACATTAAAGAGGAAGGGAAAGATGAGCACCAGGGAAAAAATTAAAAACCGTGTTAAATGGTTAAACATTTTTTTTATAAAAACGGTAAAAATTCTTAAATTATTTGTGTAAATTTAAATTATAATATATAATTACAAATTAAAATAAACAAATTCGAAGGAAAAATGAAGAAATCGATATTTTTGGTTTTACTGCTTGCCATAATTACAGTTGCGCAGGTTATTCCGCCCAAAAGAGAATTCCGCGGTGCGTGGATTGCAACAGTATCAAACATTGACTGGCCCAAAAACAGGCCAAATGCAACTTCCGGAGAACAGATCAGCGAACTAATAACAATCTTAAAAAAACTTAAAGAGTCGGGAATCAATGCCGTAATGTTTCAGGTGAGGACAGAATGCGATGCACTCTACAAGTCGCAGTATGAACCATGGTCTTACTGGCTAACGAATGAGCAAGGAAAGTCGCCCGAACCGTATTTTGATCCGCTTGAATACGCAATAGATGAAGCTCACAAGCTTGGGATGGAGCTCCACGCATGGTTCAATCCATACCGCGCAGTCAAGAATGTGGGGGATTATGAAATCGATGAAAATCACGTAAGCGTAAAACATCCCGAATGGATACTGGATTTCGGGAAATACAAAATGCTGGATCCCGGTATTCCCGAAGTCAAGGAATATGTGCTTAACGTGATGAAGGACGTTTTAAACAATTACGATATTGACGGGATACATTTTGACGATTATTTTTACCCTTATTCCCCGAAGGTTTCCACGGAGGATGAGGAGACGTTTGAAAAATACGGAAGCAAGTTTGACAATGTGGATGACTGGAGACGGGACAATATCAATTCACTAATGGCAATGATTAATGACGAAATCAAAAAAGTCAAGCCATACGTGAAGTTTGGGATCAGTCCTTTCGGAATAGTTGAAAACAAGTTTGCGGGGACAAGCGGACTCGATTCGTACTCGGTTTTATACTGTGATCCGCTGACGTGGATAAAAGAAAAAACGGTGGACTATGTAAACCCGCAGTTATACTGGGAGATGGATCACCCAAGAGCCCCGTACAAAAAGCTGCTCCCCTGGTGGGCAGAAGTTTCGAGGGATGTGCATTTATATGTCGGATTGTTTTCATCCCAATTCACAGGAAGAAGATTCAAGGGGGATCCCGCAACGCTGGGAAACCAGCTGAGGCTGAACCGGGTTACTGATAATGTTCACGGGGTAGTGCATTTCAGTTCGAGAGCGATAACAAACAATTCGGGAGGATTACTCGATACGCTGAAGAACGATTTTTACAAGTATCCCGCGCTCGTCCCGCTGATGAGTTGGAAGGACAAGGTTCCGCCGAACCAGGTATTGTCCGCGGATTTCAGAGCCGACAGCAACTCGATAACCATGTGGTGGCAAAAACCGGCGCCGGCAGCTGACGGCGAGGAGGCGGCGAAATATGTGATTTACAAATTCGGGGCGGAAAGCGAAATCAACCTGGATGACCCAAGGGCGATCGTGCACATTACAGAGAAACAAAGAGTGCGCTTTGAGCACCAATGGAATGAAGGGGAACAGACGGGGATGGTTTTCGTTGTGACCGCACTGGACAGGCTTCAGAATGAGAGCGAAGGTCTGGTAATCAAGGTGAACAGGTGATTTTCAGATGGCTGTACTGGTAACCGGAGGAGCCGGATACATCGGCTCCCATTTTGTACGACTGCTTAAAAAAGAGGGGGCGGAGATCATTGTACTCGATAATCTTTCGAGAGGGCACAGGGAATCACTTCCGCCCGGAGTGAAGTTCGCCGAAGCCGATCTGCTCAGCAGGGAAGAACTCCGGCGGGTATTTTCGGAAAACCGGATTGAGTCGGTTGTCCACTTTGCGGCTTTTGCATATGTGGGGGAATCGGTTGAAAGTCCCCTGATGTACTATCAGAACAATGTAGTGGGGAGTTACAACCTGCTTGAGTTTGCAGTAAACCACGGAGTAAAGAACTTTGTATTTTCATCCACTTGTTCGCTTTACGGGAATCCTGACAGAATACCGATAACCGAATCGGAGAGCGTCAAACCGATCAACCCCTATGCAAAGACCAAACAGATAATCGAAATGATGCTTGCCGATTACTCGAAAGCGTACGGACTAAATTACGCAGCACTAAGATATTTCAATGCTGCGGGAGCAGCGCCGGACGGAGAAACAGGAGAAAGCCACGATCCTGAGCCGCATCTTATACCACTGATCCTGCAGACCGCGCTGGGAAAGAGAAGCAGCATATCAATATTCGGAGATGACTACGAAACGAAGGACGGAACGTGCATCCGGGACTACATACACATACTTGATCTTGGAAGGGCACACCTGCTTGCGCTGGAGTATTTAAGAAGAGGGGGGAAGCCGGAGATCATAAATCTCGGAACGGGGGATGGTAATTCGGTAAAAGAAGTGATTGAAAGAGCGGAGATGATCACGGACAAAAAAATCAACCGGGTAATATCGCCAAGACGGGAGGGGGATCCCGCAATTTTAGTTGCGGATAATAAAAAAGCCGGGGAAGTGCTGGGGTGGAGACCGGAGTATTCCCTTGACGACATTTTAATTCACGCGTGGAACTGGCATAAGAATCAAAAATATTAAAAACGGAGAAAAGAATGAAAGGCATTATTTTAGCGGGGGGATCGGGATCAAGAATGTATCCTGTCTCGAAGCTTTACAGCAAGCAACTGACACTTATCTATGACAAGCCCCTGATTTACTTCCCCCTGTCAATTCTGATGCTCGGGGGAATAAAGGAGATCCTGATCATTTCGAATGAAGAGACCATCCCGATGTACAAGAAACTTTTCGGGGACGGCACGCAGCTCGGACTTTCGATAAGCTACAAGCTGCAGGCAGCGCCCAACGGGATAGCGGAATCGTTCATCCTGGGGGAGGAGTTCATAGGGAAGGATGACGTAACCCTGATACTCGGGGACAACATATTTTACGGTTATCTCGATTTCTTTTACAAGGCACTGGAGCAGAACAAAAAAGGGGCAACGGTATTTGCTTACAGGGTAACGGATCCGGAAAGATACGGAGTGGTAGAATTTGACAAGAGCGGAAAGGCGCTTTCCATTGCGGAGAAACCGCAGCAGCCGAAGTCGAACTACGCTATCCCGGGATTATATGTATATGACAACCAGGTGGTGGAGATCTCGAAAAACCTCAAACCATCTCCCCGGGGGGAACTCGAGATAACGGATGTGAACAATGAATATCTGAAAAAGGGGGAGCTTTTCGTGGAGATCATCGGACGGGGGGTTGCATGGCTGGATACCGGTACGCCGGCTGCCCTGCTCCAGGCATCGAACTTTTTCGGGGCAATAGAGGACAGGCAGGGACTGAAAGTTGCATGCATCGAGGAAATCGCACTGACCAAGGGCTTTATTACTCCGGATGAGTTCAGGAAGATACTGGACAAGATGCCGAAGTGCGATTACAAAGCCTATCTGGAAAACATACATTTAAATCTTACAGAAAAATGAAAATCATAGAAAGCTGTTTAAACGGATTAATACTAATAGAACCGCGGGTGTTCAATGATGACCGCGGGTACTTCTTTGAATCTTATAAAAAGAAGCAGCTGGAGGAGCTGGGAATATCAGAGAGCTTTGTGCAGGACAACATATCCCGCTCCACAAGGAACACAATAAGGGGGCTCCATTATCAGGTCGGGGAATTTGCGCAAGGTAAACTATGCCAGGTGCTCAACGGCAGGGTAATGGATGTAGCACTGGACATCAGGGCATCGTCGCCGACCTACGGAGAGTACAAAAGCTTCGAGCTGAGTTCGGAGAACCATCTGATGCTCTACATTCCCCCCGGATTTGCACACGGCTTCTCGGTCCTTTCCGAGACAGCAATCTTTTCATACAAGTGCACGGCGTATTACGACAAGGCATCCGAGAGGGGAATAAGATTCGACGATCCAGATCTGAAAATTGACTGGCAGGTGCAGACACCGGTATTATCGGAAAAAGACAAGCAGTCAAAATGGTTCAGGGATATTGAGAACGACTTTCCGGATTATTTGAAGTGATACTTCTCATAATGCGTTAAGCCGGCGGTACCCGTAAAAACGTGGGGGCGGGCAAATTCTTTTTCCCTGAGGACAGTATCAACTGATGCGAAAGTCATATTCAGTTCCCTGAACATATTCAGAAGTTCAGTTATGCAGTATGCGTTCAACAGATTTATATGAAAAAAAGCGATATGAGGGGGATCAGGTCTTCCCGATTTCTTCTTTGCCAGAGTAATTATTTTAACATAGACCGACTTAGTATGTTCGAGATAAGCCTTAACCAGCTCATCCATTTTTTTTATATCTTTATGTCTGTAAGCAATTTCGAAACCGGGATTATACTCGTAGTCAAAACATGGAAGAGATACCGGAACCGGAATAATGCCCCCGGCCTTTAAGTAATTGTGAACGGAATCAAATTTTTCACGGGTATTCCCTTCAACAAGATAAGGAAACCTGAAATACTTCTGTTTGAGATTGTACTGTTTAAGGACCCCAAAGCATTTCTCGATGTCTTTTTTGTATGTTTCGAATGGAGTGCTGTTATAATACGGATGGCTGAATGTGTGGTTTGCCAATATATGTCCATCGGCAACAACTTTTTTCAAGTAGCTGCAGTCCTGCAATTTCACCTGGTTTCCGACGACGAAGCAAACCGCCTGAATATTGTCCTTCTTTAAGGCATTAAATATCTGCTCAAAAATAAAATCCCTTTCTTTGGGAGTCAAAGAAATGGTTGCCTGAAAAGGAAGGTCATCAATAGTGACCACAACTTTTGATTTTTCGGAAGACGGACAATAAAGGAGAGGGGCGATCAGGAAAATAAATACAATAACCATATTCCTACACTCTATTCAATAATTGATAATTCCACAAATAAAAGAACAACATAAAAATATGTAAAAGAACCAATATAAAAAAAGTATTTCTGCTTTTTAAGACACTTTCAGAAAAACAAGGGCGGAGCGGTAAGTCCGCCCTTTCAGAAAAAGATTATTTAAGCAGAAGCAGTTTTTTCGACTGAACATTAGCGCCGGCGGAGAGGCGGTAGAGATAGATACCCGACGGCAGATTTGAAGCGTTGAAGACCAGCCTGTGATTTCCCGCCTCCTTATTACCGTTAAACAATTCCGCAACCTTTTCCCCGATACTGTTGAAGACCTCGAGTTTCACAGCCGATTTTTCCGGCAGAGTGAAAGCAATAACCGTTTCTGGATTGAAGGGATTCGGATAGTTCTGGGAGAGAGCAAAACCACTCAGTCCTGCAACCTCGACTTCAACCTGCTGCGAGAACTCGTAAGAGCCGTTGTAATCAACCTGTCGCAACCGGTAAGCATAACTTCCGTTCTGCAGATCCATATCAACGAAAGAATAAACATTTTCCGTTGCGGAAGTACCCATTCCCTCAACGAATCCGACGGTAACAAACTGACTGTTGAATTTTTTCTGGATTTCGAATCCGAGATTATTCTTCTCCGATGCAGTAGTCCATTCAAGCCGGACGTTTTTTCCATCGGCAACGCCCGAGAAGGAATTCAACTCAACCGGAACAATCATATCGAGAGCGTAGGCATAAGTCTGCCACTGGGAGGGAGAAGTTGGAACGAAGGAATTCGTTGTTGAGGTAGTAGTAGCGAGGGTAGCCCCGGCTTTATCGAAAACGGTATAAGGGAAAGTCAATCCCCCGTCCGTGGAAAGTTTCACAGTAAGGCGGTCGGGATACGAGCCCGAGTAAGGGGCATAGGCATAATCGAACCTGACCGTATCCGAGGAAAGGAGACCGCTGAAGACTTTGGTCACAAGCGTATCCTTCTGACCGGATGCTGAATAGTCATAAAACGAAAGGAATATCGCTTTATTTCCGGCAACCGAGGGACCATTCACGCCGTTAACAGACCGGAAGGTTATTCCGCCGTCAGGATTTTTAAGCGTCCAGCCCGGAGGAGGAACAGAGCCCTCAAAGAGGTTATAGAAAAAGACGCCGGACAAATTAACCGATTCAGGATTAATCAGCACGGAGTTGTTTTCCTGATGCAAAATATCACTGTTCAGAGCTTTTTTCATAACCGGAGTGCTTTCGGATTTAACCAGCGTAAGCGCCTCGGCATAATTTCTTGATTTAGCACTGTTCATCACTTCCTTAGTCAGGTCGTTCTGGATAAAGGCGGCGGTATAAATCATCGAGTCCACCCAAACCGCTTTATCAACCGGAAAAGTTATAGTAAACTGGTAAGAGCCAACGGAAGCGGGAATGGGAGTTCCCTGCATTGAAGGAAAACCGCGTCTGAATACATCGTAGAAATCCCTCTCGCCGTTGGAGCCCGGGGCGGATGAGTATTTAATATGTCTTTCAACCGCCATCACCCGCAGGAAGTAATTACCGAGGGGGAGGGGAGAAAGGATCTGATAACTAACCAGTGATCTGATGGAGTCCGGACCGATGCGGGTATTAACCACGTTCATACTGATTGGTGAAGGGGTCGCGGTGCGGGGGTAGTAGGCATCGGGCAAGCTTGCCGGGGAGCTGTAGGGATAGGAAGGAGAGACCGTTCCATCCATAATCACATCCGGTACTCCCTGGACTGAGTAGTAATTTCTGCGTTCGTTATTCTGAGCCGGGTTGTAGTGGTACATCGGATCATTTCCGGGGGAAGGCCAGTTCATATGATATTTAATTGCGGTCATTGAATCAAATCGTGCGGAAACGAAAGCATCGATAGCCGGATTATTTGAAGCGCACGGGGAACAGGTGGAACTGGTAAATTCCTCAAGCAGGAGATTCCGTTTGACACCGGGGAAGTAGGCGGAAAACTGAGAGAGAGAATTGTTAGCCGGATTCTGATCGCCCTGGAAATCAGAAGTTACGGTAATATTCACCGGTTGTCCGGGAGTAATAGTCAGGTTATCAAAAATCACCTCGCGGGACTCGCCGGCAGCAAGGGAGCTGACGGATTTCGTGCTGGTGTATCCGCCGGGGGAAACAACCATAACCACATCGAAGGAAGCCGTAATTCCCTCCACTCCCAGATTGAGGAGTGTGACCTTCGGAGCCAGGGTAAAAGGGGCTGATCCGATTGTGTAATTCGTATCCGGGAAAATATTGTTAATTGAAACAACCGCAACATCCTGATTGAACTTTGTGCCGATCTGAAGATTGTCAATATAGAGATTATTGCCGTACGCATTGGTGGTAATAAACTGAAGCTGCACCTGGGCAAGTGCGCAGGCAGAGAGCAGCAGAAGCATAAAAGGAAGAAAAAGTTTAATCATTTAGGTCTCCTGGAAATTTAAGAAAGTATTTTTGGGTATAAAATATTAAAAAAACAACGAGAGAATATAATTGATTTTCCAAAAAAAATAAAACAGAAATCCGAGAAAAGGGGTAAAAAAAAGGGGCGGATTATTTAACTTTACGTATGAAATTTACAAGTTATACAATCGCGCTGTTAATCTGCGTCACGTCAGGCATCTTTTCACAGGGGAAGCATGTACCGCCGGAGGGGTGTTACATAGGGGCATTCATTGTGAACGACCCGGTTGTGCAGGGGGATATGGGGCAGTTTGAACAGCTGACCAGCAAGGACCACTCGGTTTATTTCTCCTATACCGGATGGGGGCAGCCATTTCCGGCGGAGTGGGTGAATTATTACGCCTCCGGGGGTAACGCAGTGCAGATAGCATTCGAGCCGAACGGGGGGCTGAGCGCAGTGGAGGACGGGGAATACATACGTAAGTGGGCGCGGGACGCACGGGAAAGCGGCGCACCGATACTGCTGAGATGGGCATGCGAGATGAACGGAAACTGGGTGGCTTGGCACGGAAACCCGGAGCTGTACAAAGAAAAATTCCGGTTAATCGCAGGGATAATGAAAGAGGAAGCCCCGAACGTTGCGATGGTATGGGCGCCGAACGACATTCCGCATGTACCGGGGAATCCGCTGTACGACATCCACGGATATTACCCCGGGGACGAATATACGGACTGGGTGGGGATAGATTTTTACGGAGTTTATTTTTACGAAAACGGAACGCCGGAAAGAAAAGATCCGCGGGAAAAACTGCGGGTGGTTTACGACACCTACGCAAGCCGGAAGCCGGTAATGATATGCGAATGGGCGGCGACCCATTATTCCACCAGGGTAAATCCGCCGCAGGACTGCACGCAGTACGCAATAGCGCAGATGGATTCCCTTTACCGGAACGTGCAGAGCCAGTTCCCGAAGGTGAAGGCAATATGCTGGTTCAGCGCAAACACATTAACCCAGAACGGCTGCAACTACTCGCTGGCGGAAAACCAGCAGGTGCTTAACCATTATAAAATTATCAGCCAGCCGGCATATTTCCGGTCGGATGTTTTCAGGAACGTACCGCTTGTAAGGATACTAAACGTACCGCAGGACACAGTGCTGAGGGGGGACGGGCAGGTGAGTGCGGAAATTATCTGCGATGCGGGGACTGACAGCGTGAAATTATTAATGAACAACCGGGAGATATCCGCAGTTACAACAGAGCCGTACAATCTCCCCCTTCCGCTTGCCGGACTGGAGGACGGATTTTACGTACTCAGGATTGCGGCATACTCATCATCGGGGCACCACAATTTTTCGGAAGTGCGGGTGGTAGTGGACAAGGGGAACAACTACACATCGGAAATCATTGACGACATACAGGGGGCGGGATTCTCATTCACGGGGAACTGGATCATCTCAAATTCACAGCCCGACAGGTGGGGAGCGTACTATCATTACAGCACGGCAGGAGGGGGAGAAAGCAAGGCAACCTGGACGCCGGCACCGGCAAATGCGGGGTATTACACAGTGAGTGCACTGTGGAGCCAGCATTCCAACCGTGCGGGGAACGCACCATACATAATCCGGCATGCGGACGGGGAGGACACAGTGCGGGTAAACCAAAAAGAAAGAGGGGGGACATTCAATGTGCTGGGTAATTTCCGTTCAAGCGAAACAATCCCGCTGAGCATAAGTCTTACAAATCAAGCCGACGGGATAGTCATTGCGGACGCGGTAAAAACCGAATGGGCGTTCATATCCGGTGCGGAGGGAATCCAAGGGGGGGAAATGCCGGAGAAATCTGAACTGCACCAGAACTATCCTAATCCGTTCAATCCGCTGACGGTAATAAAATATTCCCTTCCCAAAGACGGTTTTGTAAGCATAAGGATACACGATATTTTAGGGAGGGAAATAAAAACGGCTGTAAACGGAGTGCAGGAGAAGGGGGAGTACCGGATAAGATTTGACGCAATGGGTTTATCGAGCGGAATATACTTCTGCACTATGCGCGCGGGGGATTACATAAAGACAATAAAAATGAACCTTATAAAATAAGAGTGAAGTTATGAAAAAGAAAACATATGTGATTGCGGGGCTGGTCCTTGCGGCGGTGTTATTAAGCGGATGCCTTCCGGGGGACGGGAGCTACACGCAGGAAAACACGGCAGGATTCTTCTGGGGAATATGGCACGGGTGGATAGCCCCCATATCCCTGATAATCGGGCTGTTCCAGGACGGAGTAAGGATTTACGAAGTCAACAACAGCGGCTGGTGGTACGACTTTGGTTTCTATATGGCAATCATCAGCGGATTCGGCGGACTCTCGCTATTCCGGAAAGAGCGGAAATAGAAACTATTTTTTAGCGAGTGCCTTTTTATAGACTTCCATATAACCGGAAGCGGAAAGTTCCCAGCTGAAATCCTCCTTCATTCCGTTTTGGATTATCTTATTCCAGACCTGCTTGTCGTGGTATTTAGAAACCGCCCTTGACATAGTTGAAGAGAGTGCATAGGGGTCAAGATCGTTGAACGAGAAGCCGGTGCCGGTATCAAGTCCCTTAGCCGCAAACTCATCCCAGTCGCGCACCGTATCTGCCAGACCGCCGGTTTTCCGGACAACTGGGATCGTGCCATAGCGGAGACTATAGATCTGATTCAGACCGCACGGCTCGTATCTTGAGGGCATAAAGAAGATATCGGAAGCCGCCTCAATCAGGTGGGACATCTCGTTGCTGTAGCCGATATATGCATATACCTTATCAGGGTAGGAATACTGAAGTGCGCGAAAGAAATCCTCAAACTGTTTTTCCCCCGAGCCGAGCACTATCCACTGTACATCAATGGAAAGGAGTTCGTAAGCCGCGGCGGCGAAGACATCAAATCCCTTCTGCTCCACAAGCCGGGAAATAACGCCGACGAGGGGAACATCTTCACGGTAGGGGAGTTTGGCATATTTAATCAGGTACTCCTTATTCTTGTATTTTCCGCCAAGATCATCCGGGGAGTAATGATAGGGGATATGCTTATCCTTCGAAGCATCCCATACGGAATAATCGACGCCGTTAAGAATCCCGTAGAAATCGTCCTCCCGGAACCGAAGGACACCGTCAAGCCCTTCGCCAAAGTGGGGAGTCATAACCTCCTTCGCATAAGTTTTGCTCACGGTGGTGATAACATCGGCGTACATAAGCCCGGCCTTAAGGAAGCAGACGCTCCCCCAGACCTCTATGGGGCTGTTCTCGTAGAAGAGGTCGGGATTTATTTCCGCCTTATAAAGCGATTCCTTAGGGAATCTTCCCTGGTATCCGATATTATGAATAGTCATCACGGAGGCGGTTTTGGCAAATTTCTCATCCCAGGAATAATTATCCTTTAGGAAGAGGGGGATCAGACCCGTCTGCCAGTCGTTGCAGTGAAGGATATCCGGGTACCAGTTCATTTTCTGAAGAATCTGAATCACCGCTTTCTGGAAAAGGATAAAGCGCTCGTCCTCGTCGTGGTCGTTGGTGTAAAGGTTGTAGCGGTGGAAGAAAGGGGGGTAGTCAACGAAATAAATCATAACCGGGGAATTAGGGAGGGTAGTTTCGTAAACGTTCACGATATGGGTATAACCGTAAACGCGCACCTCAATTTCCCCGATATTCCAGCAGTAGCTAAGATCAAAGCGGTCGTTTTCGACGACAGAATATTTAGGAAGAAATACCCTAACATCATTGCCGAGTTTCTGAATGGCTTTAGGGAGGGAACCCAGCACGTCCCCGAGACCGCCTGTTTTAGCGAACGGATAAACTTCCGAACCAACAAATGCTATTTTCATAAAGTAAATTATTTATTTTTATCGAGAAATCTTGCCGCATCCTTTGCGAAATAAGTAAGGATCATATCGGCGCCTGCGCGTTTGATAGCGGTAAGCGATTCCATCATAACCCTTTCCTCGTCAATCCAGCCGTTCGCGCCGGCTGCTTTAATCATAGCGAACTCACCGCTTACCTGGTAAGCGGCGGTAGGGAGACCGAACTGCTGCTTAACGCGGTAGATAATATCGAGATAAGGACCGGCGGGTTTAACCATAACGATATCGGCGCCCTCCTCGATATCGGACTCAACCTCGCGTAAAGCCTCATTGGAGTTAGCAACATCCATCTGGTGAGAACGGCGGTCACCGAAAGCGGGGGTGGACTCAGCCGCATCGCGGAAGGGACCGTAATAGCCGGAAGCATACTTGGCGGCGTAGCTCATAATGGGGATTTTCGAAAAGCCCTTATAGTCAAGCGCTTTACGGATAGCAAACACCCTGCCGTCCATCATATCGGAGGGGGCGATAACGTCCGCTCCTGCTTCCGCGTGGGACACAGCCTCCTTTGCAAGGAGAGAAACAGTTTCGTCGTTCATCACCTCTTCGCCGTTAAGAACGCCGCAGTGACCGTGGGAAGTATATTCGCAAAGGCAGACGTCGGTAATCACAAGCAGGTTTTTAACACTGGTTTTTATTGCGCGGACAGCCTGCTGGATAATGCCGTTGGGGTTATAAGCCTCGGAGCCGACCTCATCCTTGTGTTTCGGTATGCCGAAGAGGATAACCGCGGGAATACCGAGTGCGGCAACCTCACGGCATTCCTCAACCAGATTATCAACGGACAGCTGGAAGTTGCCGGGCATTGATTTAATGGGGTTTTTAATCTTCTCCCCTTCGACAGCAAACAGGGGATAGATAAAATCATTTTTAGAAAGCTGTGTTTCGCGCACCATATTCCGCACGAGCGGATTATAGCGGAGTCTTCTTAATCTTTTAGCCGGGTATAAAGCCATTTTCACCTCATTTATTTTCAGTTATATATTTTTTAATCTTATTAAATACCACCTCGGAATTCTTAATGCAGTCCCCCACGGAGATGCCCCCGCGGTAATTGCCGCTGAGGAAGAATCCCTTATTGATTTCCTCGAACCGGTCGAAATAATTCTCGTGTTCAACATAGCCGAGGTTATACTGGGGAATGGATTTAGACCAGAAGCGGTGGTCAACAATTTCCGGATCAGCAGATATTCCCATAATTTCATTAAACTCTTTTATTGCGTTGCCGATAATCTGATCCTGCGGATAAGCAAAAACGTCCGCATTTCTGGATCCGCCGATAAAGAGAGTAAAGGAGGCAAGGTCATCCGGGGTGCGGTCCTCAAAGATCACCGAGCTCCAGAGAGCACCGAGGAAAGCGCGTTTCTCCTTTTCCGGAATAAGGAAGCCGAAGCCGTCGAGCGGCTGGCGAATATCAGCGGTTTTATAGACAAGGAAGAGGACCATAACCGGGGGATGGTAAATTGAGTTAAGGCGGTTGGCAAGTTCGGGATCGAGACCGCTGACAATACCGGAGAGTTCAAACGCCTGGATAGTTGACAGGAGTATATCAGTTTCAATAGTTTTGTTTTCGCCGTTTGCGGAGTAATGAACCGAGTAGCCGGAAGCGGTTTTTTCAACCGAAGTCACCTCAGCGTCAAGGATGATATTATTCTTCATCCTTTCATAGATAGCGAGCGGAAGTGCCTGCATACCCTCAGTGAAGGAGAACATTTTAGCGCTCTGTTTTGCCACCTCTGTGCGTTTCTTTCTTTCGCGTATGGAGCGGACAGTGCCTACAATCAGTCCGCCGTACTTTTCCTCCAGGGCATAAAGTTTTGGGAAAGCCGATTTAACACTCAGCTCCTCCGGTTTACCCGCATAGACGCCGGCGACGAAGGGATTGATTGCATAATCGAGGAACTCCCTTCCGAGTCTTCTTTCCACGAAGCGGGCAACGCTCTGGTACCAGCCATCCTGCGACCTGCCGATAAAAGGTTCGGCGAGGAGTCTTAATTTTGCTTTAGGGGAGAAAAGTTTTGTTTTAAGGAAAGCGGACCCCCCCATAGGGAGGGGATGGAGCGTGCCATTCCGGAGGATATATCTTTTATTCCCCTTTTTAGTGGCGTAAAGGAATTTAGCGGAAAGGTTGAGATCCTCCACAAGCCGGCGTACGAGGGGAGTAGTTTCCAACCCGCTGTTAGGACCGCGGTCGAAGAGCATTCCCTTAACAGGGGTACTTTCCATTGAGCCGCCGACGATACTCCGTTTTTCGAGGATGGTAATATCGCAGTTCTCCTTAGCCAGCCAGTGAGCGGTGGTCAGTCCGGAAATTCCCGCGCCAAGTATAACAATTTTCTTTTTCATTTCACTCAAAAAATTCCAAAATGATAATATCAAATTTACGAAAATAAAACCGCATTCCGGTTAATCGCCGAATCTTCTGAAAGAGTAACCGCGGGCTGAGAGTTCATTAATCAGCTCGTGCAGCTTATAGTAGAACTTATCCGTCCTTGCGGGATCGGTGCCGATATGGAGCAGGAGAATAAACCCGTTAAGACCATTGGGGTCCTTCTGTTCGTAACCGAGAATCCGGTTATAGATCGAATCGGAGCTGACATATTTTTCCCCCATATCCGGGGTGGTATAGTCGGCATTTGAGAGAGTGCCGGGGGTAAAGTTAACCAGTTTAAGCCCGGCTTCGGCGGTCCATTCTGCAATCTCCTCATTATACCATTCATAAGGGGGCATAAAAAACTCCGCATCCCCCTTAGCAATTCCGAAGCGTTCCATCTCCGAATAATTAGCCTCCAGGTCGGACATAAACTCCTCTTTGGTAACGAGAGTTTTATTCCGGTCGGACCAGTCGGCATAAAGGAGGTGTTTATCCGAATGAGCGCCAAGGTAGTGCCCGTCCTTAACGAGTGAGCGGATAACAGTGCCGAAGAGGCGGTTGCGGTAGAGGTCGCCGGTGAAAAAGAAATTAGCTTTCACATTGAGATTTCTGAGAGTATTTGAAATCATCACGCCGCCGTCGAAGAAATCGCCGCCGGTAAAGGCGAGGTAGATTTCCCTTTTGGAAGTATCCCTACGGATAATTCCCCCCCGGTCGTAAACATCCTTTTGGATAATTCCGGACTTTTTACCGAGCGCTTCGAGGGAGCTGAGGTAGTAAGAAAGACTAGCGGTACCATCCATCGTCGGTTCATTAGTTGAGTAGTCGCCATAGTCATCGTGATAGACCACGAGGTCCGACTGGAAAGGTGCGAACTCATCACCGTTATAGATAGTAATGCCGATAAGCCGGCTGAATATGGAGCCATAGACGGGACCATCTACGAGACCGCCGCTAAGCTCCCAGCCCATAAAGTGAGTAAGAGCGGAGTGGGGATCCTTCGGGAAAACACCGTTTTGCGGGAGACCGATAATCATCGAAGTGCCCCAGGGATTACAGCCGAACAGCCAGTCCCTTAGGGCGGCTTCCATCTCAAGGTAAGTTTTTTCCTTTGTGAGGTCGTGATAAAGGCGTGCCTGGGTAAGCGCGGCGGCTACGAGGTTATTGGAGCACCAGATAAAGGGGATGCCGATAAGGAAGGGATTATCCTTACCGCGCAGATAAATTTTTTCCAGTCCCTCTTCCATCAGTTCCCTGAAGAGTCTACCGCCGGAAGGATTTTCATAAGCGAGGTAATAATGACCAAGATTAACGAAAGGATAATACTGGTAATGGCTGGCTGTATCAGCCCCCATCCAGAGAGTAACCGGTTCGGACCTGCCGTATTCGTAAGCCTCGGCAAAGTGGGCGGAATTACCGGTGATGGCAAACATCTGAAAAGCGGCGAGTTCCATATCGTCTGCCCAGTTATCCTCCTCGTAATAGTAGGGGGCTTTACCCGGGGCAGTCTGGCAGACGCCGGGATTACGGAGACCAAAGTCGTAAGCCTCGATAGCCTTCTGCCATATCTGTCTGGCAAAATCGGGGTAAAATTTAGCGAGCAGCTGGGAGCCGAGGGCGAAAGCGGAGGCATATTTTCCGGCGGTTGAGGCAATGCCGGTGGAATTATTCTTATATTTGGAAATACCCTGAGGTTTTCCCGTGCAGTAATAAACCGGTCGGCGGAGGTCGAAGCCGTTATAGGAAGTAGTATCGAGATTAGGGAGCCGGAAGCCGGCGTGGTCGCGGTCATCCGCGAGCTGGTTATACATAACATCCTTTTCGGGATTCATCCTTACCAGCCAGTCGAGCCCCCACTTAGCCTCGTCGAGAATATCGGGGATTCCGTTAGGACCTTTTCTTCCATTGGCATCGTAAAGGTCCCTGAAAGAGCCGGGGTTCTGCTGGTAAGCAAAGAGCATCTGGAAGACCGCATTTGCGGAGGTAGTAACATACTGGAGGTAATCGGAGGCATCGTGCCAGCCGCCGCGTGCGTCAATGTAGGTAGAATCCTTCTGCGGATCGGGATGATAAATAATAAAGCCATCGTGCGTGTGGCAGGAATCGTCAATAAAGGGATTATAACCGCATCGCTGCTGCCGCATATAATTAAGGAGGAAGTCGGCAGTCCCGTCATAAACGTGATTTCCGATAACGAAGCCGGGGGACCGGAAGGAGCCGCACTCGACAAAGTAGGTCCCCGGCAGATTAAAAGCCGTAAAGTCGAGTCGGAATCCGGATTGAAAGGGACCCCATTTTCCGAAACGTTTTATATCCGTGGAATACCAGGCGATATCGCCGGTAGCGGCATCCTTCAGGACGAAATGTTCAACCTCGGGATTTTCCTTCGAGACAAGGACGGCGGCTTTAACCGAATTAGGGAGATAGCCCAGCTGGTTAATCCTGATCCAGGAAGACTCCTCTGCAAGCAGGCAGGGAGCGAAAAGGAAAAGAGAAAAAAGAAAGAAAACGGACAATCTGATTTTATAATTAGCCTGCATTTCTGTATGCCTCCACAATTTTTGAAAGGGTTGAGTCATAATAATTTTCCAATTCTAAAATATCCTCTTTAGAGATGTCAATAACATCGCGGAGATTCTCCGCTGCCTGGTGAACATTCTTTATACCGGTGATAGCGGTGGAAACGCCGGAATAATGGAGGACGTAAGAAATTGCGAAAGTAGTTTTCGGGACTTTATATTTATCCGCAATCTCCCAGACGCGGTCCAGCGCATCGAGGGAGATGCCCATCAGCTCCGGAGTAAGCCGGAAGCTGCGGTGGTCGTTGGTTCCGAAGGTAGTATTGCGGGTAAACTTACCCGTAAGCAGACCGAACTGGAGGGGCATTCTGGCGATCACCCCGAAGTTATTCTCCTCTGCAAGTGGGATAACCCTTTTAAGCGCGCGCTGGTTAATAATATTAAAGACCAGCTGGAAAGCGTGACCAATATTATTCTTCACAAAGAACTCCGCCTCAGCAAGCGGTTCAAAAGTATTAAGAGAAATGCCCCAGTATCTTATCTTCCCCTGTTGTTGCAGCAATTCCATCGCCTCGATACACTCCCCCTGTTCCAGATGCTGCATCCTGGCGGAGTGGAGCTGATAAAGGTCAATAGTATCGCGCTGAAGGCGGCGGAGGCTCTTTTCGCACGCCTCGATAATATACTTTTTCGAATAATCAAGATAAATGGAGGCATCCGGAGCGAGGCGGTGCCCCACCTTTGTAGCCAGCACAACATCGTTCCACCGGTTTCCGAAAGCCTTTGCAAGAATCTCCTCGCTGTGACCCAGCCCGTAGAAATCGGCGGTATCGAAGAAATTCACGCCAAGGTCAAAAGATTTATTGATTGCCGCAAGCGAGTCATCGTCATTCACTTCCCCCCAGCCGATAGGGATATTTCCAGCCATAGTGGGACCGCCAATTCCCCAGGCTCCGAAGCCGACCTCCGAAACCATAAGGTCAGTCTTACCGAATTTTCTGTATTTCATAATATTTCTCCTTAGTTAAACATCATTTAAGCCATCTGTCAAGCCACGCATTGAACTCCTTATACCAGAATATGGAATTCTGAGGAGAAAGGACCCAGTGATTCTCATCCGGGAAATAAACCAGCCGGGAGGGGACGCCCTTACCCCGGAGTACGCCGTACAATTCAAGCCCCTGAGTAACCACCACGCGGTAATCCTTCTCGCCGTGGACAATCATCATCGGGGTATTAAAATTCTCCGCAAACTGAGCGGGACTCATAGACATCACCGCAGCGGGATTATTCCAGGGGGATCCGCCGTAGGAGATTTCGCGGAAGTGAGTCATATCGCTTGCAAACTGTCCCATCAGGTTATAGACGCCTGCGTGGGAGATAAGAGCGGAAAAGCGATCGGTATGTCCGGCAATCCAGTTAACCAGGTAGCCGCCGTAACTCCCCCCTGCCGCGCCGATTTTAGCGGAGTCAATAAAATCATACTTGTTTATGAGGTAATCGGTAGCGAGCATCACATCCAGGAAAGGGGACTCCGCCTGAGCCCCTTTAAGCGACTGAGCGAACTTCTCCCCGAAGCCGGAGGAGCCGTGGAAATTAACCTCTGCGATAACATACTCCATAGCGGCGAACATCTGGGCATTCCATCGGAAGTGGAAATAATTAGCGGAAGCGCCGAGGGGACCGCCGTGGATAATATGGACGAGGGGGTACTTTTTAGCCGGGTCGAAGTCCGGGGGATAAAGCACCCACATCTGCACCGGGTCATCCCCTGCCCCTTTGAATACAACAGATTCATACCTGCCGAAAGAAATACTGTCCAGCAGGGCATCGTTAAAAGCGAGAAGCTTCCGGAGCTTTCCCCCCGCATAGTCAATTCCGGCAATATAAGGGGGACTGGTAAAATCCTGGTGAATGAAATAAAGCATTTCCCTGCCGGCGTTAAGTGCGGATATAGTCCCTTCTTCGCAGAGCTTCTTCAGATTTTTGCCATCGGGGTCAATGGAGAAGACCGCGGACTGCGCGTTACTTTCAGCCGTGAAAAACACTGACCGTTTCCCCTTCGGGACCAGGAAAGCGGAAACCGAATAATCATAAGAGGCAGTAAGTGCCGTTTTCATTCCGGAAGCAATATCATACCGCATAAGCTTGGAATTCTCCGCAATCACGTCCGTTTTTAGAGTATAAGAATAAAGGAGCGAGCCGCCGTCCTCACTAAAGAGGGGGGAGTTATCGTCCGAAAGATTTTCCGGGGTAATATTCTTCATAATACCCGAGCCATCGGTCGGGAGGAGGAAAAGGTCAAAATTGAGTGGTTTCGTATAAGGGGGGGGAGTAACATTAGCCGAGAGGGCAATAAACTTTCCATCGGGGGAGATATCATAATCAGCGCCGCCGGAGTAAGAAAGGATCGCCTCATTACCGGGAGTAAGGTCAGTCAGCTTTTTAGATTCAAGATCAAGTCTGAAAAGATGAGTAACGAAGCCGTCAGTAAGCCAGTTATCCCAGTAGCGGTAGAACCTGTTTTCGGTGGTTTTTGCAGTAACCTTATTATCCTTTCGTTTTTTCAGTTCCTTATGAAGCTCATCCGGGGAGGCGATACCGGGGAGAGTATTGGAAGCGAAAGCGACAGCGGAGCCATCGGGGAACCATTTAACCGAAGAGAGCCCGGTCGGGAGATTAGTAAACCTGACCGCCTCGCCGCCGTGGATGCTGATGATATAAAGCTGAGGTTTCTCATCATCCTCCCGTTTAGAAAGGAAAGCGATCCGTTTGCTATCGGGGGACCAGACGGGGGCAGCGTCCCCGGCTTTAGCGGTAGTAAGGCGGAGGGGGACATTCGATTTCAGGTCGAGAACATAAATATCGCTATACCCTTTATTTTCGGAGATATTAAACTCAGTAAGTACATAGGAGGCGAAATTCCCGTCGGGGGAGATCTGCAGAGCAGAGGGGCGTTTCATATTCCACAGGTCTTCAGGCGCAAGGGGGCGTTTGGACTGAGGGAAAGAGAGCGTAAAAAGGGAAACGAACAAAAGGAAAAATAAAAATTTCATACAAACAACTCACAGATCATTATAAAATAAATATCACTGCAAAAATACGAAACAGGAAGCAAAAAACAGAGGAAGTGGGAGAAGAAAAAGAATACCCCGAACAGAGATGAAGAAAGTCCTCCGGTTGCATTCAGAGAAGAACACAGCCAGCCCTTTCCGGTTACACCACTCAGACCAAAAATCCCATACCCTCCAATGACGTTTAACATAATTGATAACTCCCAAAATAAAATTTATTAATATTACTAACTTAAAAATAAATATTTTTAATGAAATTGTCAAGAAAAAAATAAAAAAAATTTTCAAAACGGAAATTCGAAGGAGAAAGGGGGTTGAAATGTTCCCGAAAGCGGGACAGGCGAGGGGTTAATTCGTTTGTAACGTTTATAACGTTTGTAACGTTTGTAACGGGGGAAATCAAGGGAGATGTAGAGGTAAAGGTAATCCACCTGCGCAGGGTGTTGCAGTGAAGAAAGAATATTTTGCTCAGGTATAAATTTCTATAATTTCTTAGTTACAAGGGAGTATTCTAAGCGAAAATCAGCTCTTAAACGCTAAGTACGCAATCCGACTCGGTCGGATCGCAATCCGCCTGCGGCGGAACGCCAAGTAAAAACAATCACTGTGAATGAAAGTACTCATTGCAACAGCCTGCTGCGGCGGAGTTATTCCGACTCAGTCGGAGTAGTCATGAGGTATCAATCGCCGGAGAAAAAGGATAAATAGGTGGAAAGGGTTTAGAAAGTCAATAATCCGTGTCAGTTGGCAACTTTTAACACTATTCTGTAAGTGTCGGGTAGAGACAAAATGCTGACAAAAGTTTTGGGCAGTTTTGGCAGCACTAAGTTATTACAAATAAAGGAGTTACGAGCGAGTGTCGGGTTTTTTAGTATTTTTCCCTTATCTTAATATATAAAAAAATAAAAAATATGTAATATATATATGGAGTAGGGGTATTTTTTTTGTCAGCATGACAAAATGGGGAAAAAAGTAGTGCGCATATGTACACGCACGAAAAAAAAAGTGTTGAAAACGGGCTGAAAACGGGATCAGAACGGGAGCAGAACGGAGCTAAAGTGCTGACAAAAGTTTTGTCAGCGAACCCGACACTTAGGTGATGATTGTTAATAGTTGCTAGTAGCAATAATTGAGTTGTAAAGAGCATAATTAGCAGTGAAGCCAAATGACTGTTTACTGCTCACCTTTGACTCTACCTTCGGCAAATGCATGCTTTTAACCGCCGAGTACGCAGAGTTTTTCGCAATCCGCCTGCGGCGGAACGCAGAGTTTCACACAGAGTCCACAGAGAAAAACTTTATAAGATTGTTTTACAATAAATGACTATTAATGACTATAAATGACGGCGCAGCCAAATGACTGTTCACTGTTCACCTCTGCCTCTTCCTCCGGCGATTGCCAGCTCTTAACCACAGATTCTCACAGATTACACACAGATTCCCACCCCGCTTCACGGGGCAGGCAGATTAACCCCTCACCTGTCCCGCTTGCGGGAACAAATAAACAAATCAACTTTTTTCCGTCCTCTTCTGCTGGGGCGGATTCTGTCTTCACTCATACAATCATTCAGTCAATCATCCATTCACTGTTCACTATTTCCAATCTTTTATAATCCTATAATTCTACAAATCCTAATTCAAATATTTGATATTCTTCTTCCCTCAATTAATCACTACAACCTCTTGGTAGAGGATTATATGATCACTATACCCGAGGATTTTAACTCTTCAATAAATGGACCTTCTATTGTTAACTTTTACAAAAAAATGATTCTAAATACGAATATTTATCAAATACAAACCCCAAAAGAATATCACTGAAAGAAATGTAAAACGCTTATTTATGCTTTAATAAATCCTAAGAATAAACATTAATGAAAGATCAAAATATTTTATTATTTTTGCATTACTATGAGTGATATTTTTAGTGAAAAATCTTTTATTACTGAAGCATTTGGAAACAAAGTTGAACTATTACCAAATGTCCATGAATTATTTGAACTGGAATTAGCGTATCTTGAATATAAGTGTTTATCTAACGCACAGCTTTTAGAAAGAACCGCATATATAAAGTCAATAAATAAAGAATTCTCAACTCACTATTTATTATATTCTAACAATTCAGATAAAGTTCATGCTGACAGGTCATTAATTACAAAAGCATATTTTGAAGAAGGGCGTTTTTCAACAGGTTATGCTACTCATGGATTATTTCCTTACAGAGGTAAATTTCATCCTCAATTAATAAAAGGATTAATAAATATTTTAAATATTCAAAATGGTGAGACAATTTTAGACCCTATGGCTGGAAGTGGTACGACAAATATTGAAGCAGCTTTGCTTGGCATTGATTCTTTTGCGATTGATGTTAGTCCATTTTGTCAGTTCATGATAAAAACAAAATACCAAGCCTTAACCATTGACACACAGTTATTTGAAAAAATAAATATTAATAAAAAGAAATTATTCGATTTTTTCAAACAGGGTAATGTTCTTAACCGAATAAATAAAATTGGGGACAATAATAAAATCAAAGTCTATAACCTAGCATTTTTAGCATTCTTAGATGCATTAGGTTATTCAAAAAGAGTTGTAAAATCAAATCACGAACAATTATTTGATAAAGTTTTACATAGATATATTGAGACTGTTAAATCGTTTTTATCAAATAAATATTATGACCAGCGTAGAATTGGTGATCTTGATGTTTTGTCCGACTCGGATGCGTTAAATATTAATTTGGATAATAATTCAATTGACTGCGTGATCACATCTCCCCCTTATTCCTTCGCAATTGATTATGTCGAAAATGACAAAGATCAATTAGAATTTTTGGGTTATGAAACAACCGAGTTGAAAAACAGACTTATTGGCCTTAAAGGAAAAACAAAAAAACAAAAACTTGAAAATTATTTCTCAGATATGGATACTTTTTGTTTTCAAGTTTCAAGAATTCTGAAAAAGGATAAAAACTTCGTTTTAATTATAGGTTCAAATACTAATCAAACTGATGGCATTAGATTAGAGGAAACTGTTATTTCTTCAGCAAAAAAATATTGTATGACGTTGGTAAAAAGTATTTTGAAACCAATAAAAGGCATGAGAAATACTATGAAAGAAGAATATGTATTAATATTTAAAAAACAATAACATGATAAAGAGCATAAACCAAAAAATTGCCACGGTCATTCAAAAGAACACTTTCTATTTCTTTAATCCTAGGTTTGAAGAAAACTACGAGAGCTACATCAATTCTTTAAAAGAAACGCTACTAATAGTTCAGAACAAAATTAAAACAGAAGGATTGAAGAAACATATCTTTGAATGGTTATTAACAGAGAAAAAAAATGGTCTAAGAGCATTGTTGGCTTTAACAGGTTTCTCTAATGAGTATTTAAAAAGATTAACTACAATTATTAGGATTGTTGATGATCCGGAACTTAATAAACTTGTCTTCAAAGAAAAATGGTATAATGAGAAAAGTCCTGATAATATTAAGGAGTGGTCAGATGATGCAATTCTTAAACTAATACAAAGTAATTCCTTTTTCCGAAAAGGACTCATTAATATTTTCTTTGAAGGTGCCTCTATACCTTTTCTGGCTAATACAATTCCCCTCTTTGAATTAAAAAAGTTGAGTATTTCAAAATTGAAGTTCGAAATTCCCGAACTTATAGATACCTTAATTCGGTATAAAGAAAAGGGTAGTTACTCGGGAAAGAAAGAAAATAATCCGGAAACTGTGATAGCTTCAATACTCGAGAAATTGGGAGTTACCTTTGAAACTGGTGATTTAAGAGAATTAATTGACAATGCTCCTGATAATAAGCGCACAATGGATTTTATAATACCTAATAAGAAGAATCCATTAATTATTGCAGAATGTTCTTTTTTAGCAACAACTTCTTCTGGTCAAGGTGATAAATCTAAGACTGAAATTTCTATTGATACTTTAATCAAACAACATTATCCGAAAGCGACTTTTATCGGTTTTATTGATGGAATTGGCTGGTATGTTAGAAAGGGAGATTTGAAGAGAATGGTATCTGCATATGAAGATGTTTTTACATTTCACCATGAAGAGCTAAAAAGATTTGAAATATTTCTTAATAAGATATTAAAAAAATGATAAAAAAATATTTGAATAAAATCATTAATGGCGACTGTCTTGAATTATTTAAAGTAATTCCGGATAATTCAATTGACGTCACTTTCGCTGATCCTCCCTTCAATTTAAAGAAAAACTATACCAGTTATAGCGACAGTCGTGAATTTCAAGAATATCTTGATTGGTGTGAAAAATGGATTGCTGAAATGGTTAGAGTTACAAAACCAACCGGTTCAATATTTCTTCATAATATTCCCAAATGGCTAACTTATTATGCAACATATCTAAATAAATTTGCAAACTTTAAACATTGGATATCATGGGATGCGCCAACTGCACCAATGGGGAAATCTTTACAACCAGCTCATTATGGAATATTATTTTATACAAAAGAACCTAAAGGAACTAAAGTATTTGAACTAAGACATCCTCACAAACGGGATAGAAAACAAGGTTACTTGTTGAAAGATTACGGTGGAAAAAAAGATATGCTGCACCCTTTTGGCCCTTTAGTATCTGATGTGTGGACGGATATTCATAGAATAAAACATAATACTAAAAGAGATCCACACCCTTGTCAGTTGCCAATCCATTTAATGGATAGAATAATATTATTGACTTCAGAAGAAAATGATATTATACTTGATCCGTTTTCGGGTACAGGCACAACTGCTATTTCGGCTAAACGATTGGGGAGAAATTATATCGGTTTTGAATTGGATGAAAAATATGTTGAAATATCTCAACAAAAACTTGAAAGAACTAACCCAAATTATAGATTGGGAAATTGTTGGGTGAGTTTTTACCTAAATGATGTTGTCACTATTAAAAATAATGACTGGAACAATCTTGTCAAATACTTTTCAATTCCAACTCCGGTAAGAAGTATTGATTATGAAAGTGTTGCACTTCTTGACAAAAAATTAATACCATATGAGCTTAATGGTGATAATAAAATTAAAAATAATAAGAAGATTATAAAAAAACCATCAATAAAAAAACGAAAAAAAATTATTGAGTGTGATACTCTTGAAGATGAATTAATCTACCCCAAAACATCGATAGAAAACCAGTTTAATATATTCGATGAATAAATTTTCAACTTTGTCATTATTCATTCTCTTGCATTATACAGGTGGTTCATTTATCACATATTAAACTAAAACTGACCTTAGTTAGCTAGTCTCATTTTCTCGTTTTTTTTGTTTTTTATAAACATGTTGTTTATTCTATTAATTATCCTTTAATTTGTATCAAAATAACTATTATTCACAAAGCGGGAAAACAGTGAAGAAATAAAATATTACTGAATAATTCTTCTTTTGCTATGTGCTTCTGAATGATTTGTGTGCGTAGGTTGTAAAGATGATAAATGAGCAGATTATGTGAATAGTATTATTAACAAGATAAGCCGAGGTTTATTATGAAGATATTAATATTAATCTTTGTGTTAAATATTGTTTTTACTCATATAACTTTAAGTCAAAATTCAATTGTAAAAATTAATTCCTATGATATTGAAACAACGTTAAAATTAAATTCTGTTAGTATCGGGGTCACTGCTCTCTGTCAAATTCAGACATCTGATTCAGTATCTTCCATTCAATTCATTTTCAGTTCAGAATCATATATTAGTTCAGTTGAATATCTGCAGGAAGGAAACTGGCTTAATATTCCATTCGATTTCAATGGAAAGGATTCATTATTACTGGTGTTTGATAATGGAGCCCTTCCAGCAAATATTTACTGGTTGAAATTTAAATATTCTTTCCCGACTGATATTCTTAATGACACACTAATCATAATAGACAAAGGTCATAGATGGTATCCGCTCATTCCCGACCAAATAGCAACCTTTAAGTTAATTTGTAATGTTCCTGAAAATTATAACGTTTTAGCTGCCGGAAATCTGCAATCGGTGAATTACCTAAAAGACAACAATACATTTATCTGGGAAAGTCAATCAGCTGTTTTTAAAATGCCTCTGATTGTTTTTAATAGTTCAAAATATAATAGAGCAAAATATGATTCGCTTGATATTAGTGTTGATTTTTATTATCTGAATGCTGATTCGATCGATGCCTCAACTATTATTAAGGAAGTCGTAAAAACCATTAATTATTATGCTGAAAATATTGGGAGCTACTCATATAATAAATTAACACTCTTTGAAGTCACTCAGTGGCAAGGGATAAATACCGGAAGTGGATTAATAATGATAGGTACTCAATCATTGGAAATGATGAAACGTAAATACTACGATGGTCTGCATTTAACTATCGCACAACAATGGATTGGTGCCGGTGTATTCGCCAAATATGGTGACACCGGCTTTTGGTTCTTATCACTCTCTCTGCCACATTATTTGCGTCTGATGTATTTACAACAAACTCAAGGGTATGAATCGTTTCATGAGTCTTTGCAAGACCCGATTGCTAAATACAATGAATTTGCCGGAAAAGAAAATGACATTCCGATAATTGATATTGATTCTCCTAACTCAAAAGAAAAAAGTCTTATTTTATATGGGAAGGGTCCATTCGTGTTAAACATAATTAAAAATAAAATGGGTGGAGATAAGTGGTTATCCTTTCTCCGGAATCTGTATAAGTCTTTTCGCGGGAAGATTTTATTATATAAAGAATTCGAGAATTATATTTCAAAATATGATGAGAATGGAAGTATTGTGCTTTTGCTTAATCAATTAGTTACACAGACTGGGATGCCAGAAGAATAAACTAATTGATGTAAAACCACATTACCTGTAATATACTTTAAACCGACACCGTCTTCTTATCTCTTTATCTCCGTCGTAGGAGGATTTTGTTTTCTGACAAGGTTCATAGGCTAATGGAACAGTTTCACACAGAGACCACAGAGATAAAAACACAGAGACCACAGAGAAAAACTTTATAAGATTGTTTTACAATAAATGGTTTATAATCTTAAAATATAACACACCCCCTTAATCCCCTCCCGAAAGCTTTCGGGAGAGGGACATTTATCTGCGTTCTATTCTTACAACTCCGACTGAGTCGGAATGTCCGCGAAGCGTAGTGACGGGTTGTTTTTTGTTTTTATTTAAGAAATAATTCGGCTTATATTTATGTATGGTTTTTAAAAAAAATATTTTTTGAGTATGCATAACAATAATAATCTGACTTTCTCCGTGCAGTGGCATATTACTACTAACTGCAATAATAACTGCCGCCATTGCTATATGTACGATGAGAAAACTTTTGCGGATGAACGCAAGAATACGCTATCTGATGAACAGCTTATCCGCGTGCTGGATGATCTGACGGGATTCGAAAGGAAGTATGGCGTAAGGTTCTCTACTTTTAATCTTTCCGGTGGTGATCCTGTCAGCCGCCCGGGATGGGACGGGTTTGTGAAGACGCTGAGGGACAGGGGGAAACGGGTTACTATCCTCGGTAATCCGGAATTGCTCTCCGCTGAAAATATAAGTAAGCTGAAATCGCTTGGCGTTAGCCGCTATCAGATGAGTCTGGACGGGCTTGAAAATGAACATGACGATTTCCGCTCTCCGGGTAGTTTCAAACGGACGGTCGCTAAAATTTCCGAGCTTGAGGAAGCGGGCATCCCGTGTCAGATTATGTTCACTTACTACCCCGAGAACAGGAAGCACCTTTTTCCGCTGATTGAATTCCTCTCGGAAAATACGCCTCTTAGCAGTTTCAGTTTTGACATCGGCTGCTCGGCGGGGAACGCGGAGAATCTCAGTACTGATTTCAGCAGGGAGGAAATTAAAGATGTGCTTGAAAGATATCTGAGGCTGAAGGAGTCGCTTATAAACAGCGGGAAGAAGCTACTGCTGAGGGAGAAATCCCATTTTCTCCGGCTGTTCAGGTTTCCGGCTGCTCCGGAGGATCTGAAGACTTTTAAGGCGTTCCCGGTCGCCGAGGGGTGCCACGCTGCGTGGAGCTCGGTGGCGATTCTGAGTGACGGTAGGCTGATGGCTTGCCGCAGGATGCCGGTGACTTCGGGGAAGATGCCGGAGCAGTCGTTTGAGGAGCTTTTTCTTGGCGATCCGTTTTTCAGGAAGTTGCGGCGCCGCACTTTCTATAAAGGGTGCTTTGATTGCGCCTATTATCAATACTGCCGCGGCTGTCCCGCATATTGCGAGGGGGAGACGGGGGATCCGTTTGCGGTTAATCCGGTCTGCATTAAGGAGCTTCTGGATGATACCGGCAAAGTAACCGCCACTTATCCTGACCCGCCGCTTGATGTATCTTTTGGGGAGGAGATGGATTTTGTTAAATCGGCTTTTCATTATAATCCGGAGAAGTTTTTTGAGCGGCTGAAGGGAAATCCCGTTTTGCGCAATGCCCTGTTCCGGCTTGCCGATGACCGGGAGGAGTCCCAGAAGTATATTAACAGTCCTACCAGCTATGCAGGGGAACAGGGGTTTGATCTTGATGCTTACGATCTTCTGCTGCTGAGGCATTTCCTTAACTGGGTGGTCTCGGACGGGCTGCTTGTAAGGAAGGATACGGCTCCGGGTATACGGCAATATATTAACTGGCTGAAGTATTACCATATCAGGCAGAATTGATGGGGCTTGCCGGGATTGATCGTTCGGTTGATTTCCTCGCCGGGGCGCAAAACAGTGACGGATGCTTTCCCGAGTATATTTTTGTACTGAAGGATAATGCCTGGCGGAGGAGCAGACCAACGGTTTTTTCCACTGCCCTGATTGCTGGCGCACTGAGTGAGGTGCTGAAGTACAGGGATTTGCCGGGGGACCGGAGCAGAGCCGCATGTGAAACTATGCTTAAGAAATCCCTCGATTTTTTTATCGGCCGGATGAAGATGCCCGGACTGTGGAAGTTCGGAATGGCAGGGGATGAACAGTGGAAGAATCTTCCTTATGATCTTGACGATACCTGCTGTGTTTCGCATCTGCTGAAAAATTACCATCCCTACATCCATTTCGGAATGAATAAAAGTATTATTATGAAGAACCGGAACAGCGAAGGGATTTTTTATACCTGGCTGCTGCCCGTTTCAATGGCGCACCGGAATGATACGGATACGGTGGTTAACGCCAATACAATACTTTATCTGGGGGAAATACCGGAGACTGTACGCGCAATTGACTATATTTGCGAACTGGTGAACGCCGGAAAGGAGGAGGGGAGTTTCTATTACTACCTCGACAGACGGGCGCTTTATTATTTCATTTCGAGGGCTTATTCTGAGGGGGCGGGGGGATTCTCAAAATGCAGGGACAGGATTATAAGCAATATTACCGGAGATGATCCGGAGGAAGCCGGTTTTCTGATGAATGCAATGGGGGTCTCCACGCTGGTTAATTTCGGGTGCCGGGATGAGGTGCTGATAACACGCAGGGTTAAGCTGGTTGCGGAGAGGATGGAAGCGCAGGGGTACTGGGAGAGGTGTCCTGTTTATCAGGGGGAGGAGTATCCAAAACCGGTCGGACTTTACTGGGGTTCTGAATGTATCTCAACTGCCCTTTGTATTGAGGCAATTGTCAAATCCTCTTTTTAGTTAATCCGCCGGAGGAGGATTATCTTTTGATCTTTTTTCCGTCTTCTGATGAGGTTCTTAGGCAAATGCCTGCGCTTAAACGACAAGTACGCAATCTGCCTGCGCAGGGTGTTGCAGAACCAGAAAATACTTAAAGATAGGGGGAAAATATTGAGTACAATATTTTTAAAAGCATAAATTTAGGCGAGTTTTTAAGGTTTAACATCCCGATATATCGGGATAAACGGCGATCACAGAGTCCGACTTCGTCGGAAACACCCTCTTAGACCACAGAGAAAATTCAAATGGTCTTCATTGCAACAGCCTGCTGCGGCGGACCGCAGAGTTCAATCCGTTGGCTAACGGACAGAGACCACAGAGAGAAATTCCGTATCCATTCACCCATTCACTGTTAACTGTTTTCTCTTTCCCTTTACCTTGCCCTTCCTTCGGCGATTGATAGTTCTTAACCACAGATTTTATCGCATGCGGGAAGAATTCCCCGGCAGGATTTTCGGATTCCACCGGGGGTAAATGAGCTTTTGTGCTGAAGATTTCTCAGGTGCAGGAGCAGGAGGATTCGATACAGTCATCCCAGCAAACTCCGCCGGAAACGGCTGAAAGTTCCAGCTCGGACAACTCTTCCTTCGGTTCGCTAAGCACAAGGTTCAGCTTTTGGGGAGTATCTACATGCACAACCACTTCAAGATCATCCGGCAACCGGAAATTGATTCTTTCCTGAATCACCGATTTGGGATCGGCAATCAGTTTTTCCCTGAATTCCGGAGACTCGGAAGCCATCTGCATCAACTTCTCAATGAATTTTTCCTTGGAAGCCATTTTTTTTCCTTTCACTTTAGTGAGAAACAGTAAAATTAAAAACCAGGCAGAGGAAAACCGGTGACGGTATCAGGTACAGCCGCAGGAGCCATCGTCGTAATCCCAGCAGACACCGCCGGAAACGGAAGAGAGTTCCATTTCTGACAATTCCTCCCGGGGTGAGGGGAGTACGATATGAATTTTATCCGGGCTGTCCTCAAGCACAACCACCTCCATATTTTCGGGTAATTTGAACTTGAGTTTTTCTTCCATCATGCTTTTCGGATTTGCCATAAAATTAGCTCTGAATTCGGGCGATTCTGCCGCTTTCACAGCTATTCTTTGCAGAAAATTTTCTTTTATTGCCATAACTTCTCCTTTATTGATTGATGAATTAATATGGGCTGGGTGATGGTGTGTCGTCGTCCCAGCAACCCCCACCGGAAACGGCTAAGAGTTCCGTTTCTGACAACTCTTCTTTGGGCAGGGGGAGTACGATATGAATTTTATCCGGGCTGTCCTCAAGCACAACTATTTCCATATTCTCCGGCAGTTTGAAGCGGAGTTTCTCTTCAATCATGCTTTTTGGATTTGCTATAAAATTAGCTCTGAATTCGAATGATTCCCCAGCCTTATCAACTATTTCCTGTATGAATTTTTCTTTTGGTGTCATAACTTCTCCATTACTGATTAATTAATTAATCCACTAAGACCGCCAGTGCCTCCCCCGCCATTGCTTGCTATACAATCGTCCTGCCAGCATATACCGCCGGAAACTGCCTCCAGTTCTATTTCTGACAATTCCTCCCGGGGAGGCGACGGGAGTACGATATGAATTTTATCCGGGCTGTCCTCAAGCACAACTATTTCCATATTCTCCGGCAGTCTGAAGCGGAGTTTTTCTTCAATAATGTTCTTTGGATTTGCCCTGAACTCAGCTCTGAATTCAAGCGATTCCGCAGTCTTATCAATTATATCCTGCAGGAATTTATCTTTTTCTTCCATAATCTCTCCTTGTTGATTAATGAATAACCGATTTTTTTCATCTTCTTGTTTTTCAAACAACCATTTTTAATCCCTTTTGAAAAAACAAACGGTTCCGAATGTTAAATATAATAAATTTCCATTCAAGTTATTCAGTACCGGAAAAATATTTCCGGTCACGCTTGGAGCCTATCCGAATGTCTCGCAAAAATAACAGTCCACCATGCAGCTTCCCCCTGCGACCTTGCCGAGTTCTTCTGTGCTTAAATCGTGTTCCGGCGAAGGGAGGACTATAAAAATCTTCTTTGGTGTCTCCTCGCGAACCTCGATTACATACTGCGCGGGAAGTTTGAAACCAAGCAGTTTTTCAACCGCAATTTTTGGATTTGCAATCAGCAGCGCCCTGAATTCCTTATATTCCTCCGCCGCTTCTACAACTTTCGCAACTATTTCATTTCTGTTTTTCATACCTTCTCCTTTTTAATATTAACAACAATTACCTTGCCGGTCTGTATGCAAGGCAGTCAGCGAATAATTCCGGATGGTTATCCGGTGAATAATGATAATGCTCCGGTTTGAGTCTTTCCGGGACCAAAGCCGGTTCCGCAAGCAGTTTTTTCCAGAGTGTTGCCGAAACGCCCCGGATATAGTCGCACCGTTCCGGTTCAACGCTCATGAGTTCCCCATTCTTTCTGTAACTCTTTACCACGCACCCCCCTCTGCATACATATTCCAGAAAACACTCTCCGCATATCTTTAAATTTTCCGTGGTTCTTTCCCTCAGGTCCTTTATTCTCTCCCTGAAGAATTCAACTTTCCCTTCGCTGTTTATCCGTCCGCCGAAGAATGTATCCGCCGCAGGATCATCAAGCATCGAAACCTCGGGGCAGGGGGACAAATATCCTTCAGGAGTGACTGCGAAGCTGTTTTCCTCGTAATTGTTGCAGAAGAATGGTCGTCCCAGTCTGAGGGACATAGTAGAAAAGCCCAGAATCGGAATTCCTTTTCTGAGCGAATAATCCCATACGCGGATAAAAGTCTCTTTATATTCATCGTCCGTGAGGGTTTCCGTTTCAATAGTGTCCGATCGTCCGAACGGATAAAGCTTGTCAAGGTTGATGCTGGTAATTCCCGCTTCCCGACAAGTGTCAACAAAGGCGATAAGGTTATCGCGGTTGTATCTTCCGACCGTTGCTCTCACGGCGCATTTCAGTCCGCGCGAGGTTAGTTCCCCGATATTGCTGAATGCCCTGTCAAACGAGCTTTTGCCGTCGAGGGAAGGGCGCATCCGGTCGTTAAATTCCTTTGTGCCGTCAATACTGAAGGCAAGTCCCGCCTTCTCTTCAGCAAACCACTCAAGCACATCCCGGTTGAAATTGCCGTTTGTGATTGACCGCAGACTGCAGTGCAGTCCTTTTTCGGCGCATTGTTTTTTTACCTCGTTCCAGATTTTTTTCAGCAGGGTAAAGGAAACGGTCGGCTCTCCACCGCCGTGGAAGAGGACCTCAACAGACATTATCTCCGGGGAAAGGTTACCGAGGAGGTGATCAATCCATATTTTTGCATGCGCAAAATCAAGCTGTTTTGGGGTGGTTTCCCCGGCGGATGCATAGCAATAGATGCACCGGAGGTTGCATGAATTCGTGGGGTAAAATGTAATGTTGAGGGTGTTGATTTCCGGATACTTCTGCACAAATTCCGGCTGATGGAGGATGCGGTTCCGCCTTAAAAACGAGAGGAGATCAAAAATGCCGGAATCAAGTTTATGCCGGACAACTATTTCATTGGTTGTTTGTTCCCCGTCGAAATCATTCAGAAACCGGCGCATTCCATCGCTCAGTTCCATGAAGGATATTACGGGGACGAAACGGTTTAGGTATGCATAATCTTTTCCGTCTTCCCGGAAATATTTTATGTTCCTGTTAAGCAGAAGCTTTTCAGCGTTGAGGGAAAAAAGTTCCTGTATAGGTATACTCATTTATCTTTTACGGCAATTATTAATCGTGAATAAAACATATTTTCTTTAATCAGACCTGAAACAGGTCAGGTATCCATCCCTTTCCTCCCAAAGCCCGCCCACAGATAAACCTTGGCGAAATTTTCCCTTCCCGCTCCCGGCGTGAACTTGAGATGATGCAGCGCCTGAGCATAGAATTCAGGGGGATAAGGGGCGCTCATTAATTCCGGCACGCCGGCGGTTGCAACCTTGCGCGGGAAATTTAAAATTTCATTCATCATATTCCCGCTGCAGTAATTCTCCTTCACCAGCAGTGCGAGGACCTCCTGCCATCGTTTCTCGTATGCCGGCTGTCTTTTTTTATTGTAGTAGCACTCCACCCCCCATTTCACAATCACGCCGCGAAGGACGTCCAGTGAGAGGGCGAAATGGTCGAAGAACATTCCGTACTTTTCCACAATTTCCTTTACTTCCGCTGCCATACCGGAAGGGGGAAAGAGATCGCCGGCAATGCGGAGAAGTTTTTCACCGGTAAATCTTTTCAGGCAGACTCTCACCGGGGAATCCGGTCTGGAGAGCATTATGCCGGTTTGAAAAAGCGAATACTCCGGAAATATCTTTTCCGAAGTTTCCCGCATGAAGGCAGCCGTATCCGCATTTAACGGGGAGCCGGAAAGTTTTCCGATTCCTTCATTAAATACATTCTGCCGGTTAAAAAGTTGGTTCTTGTTTTCCGGATGGTCCTGAATAAATCCCTTTTCAATTCCCAGAAAGAGGGACGGGGTGGTTTTGCCGGCGAGCAGGGAATCGAAATCGAATTCAAGGCAGATCACTTCAGGCACAATCCCCCCGGCGTCCGGAACATCTTTCCACCGGGAGGTGCAGGCTTCCAGCCTTTTCCAGGCGGGGTCTTCATCCGCCAGTTTCTTTAATCCGGGAAACGTGAACGACGAATTGAAATTAAACGGAGCGGGTCTGGTCACTGATCCCGAAACCGCGAGATCGGCTTTTCCTTCTTCGCTCGCCAGTTTTTTTTCGTACCCGAAGACGGAGTAGGAAAAAGTATCGGGGAGAAACTCCAGGCTATTCAGCATCACCAGCTTGTTTTTTTCGGAGATTATTTCCGGGGAAATATGCTTAAGTGAGAATCCGAGATATTTGCCGAACGTGTCCATTTATTTTCTCAATATGAAAGATTAATTACTCTTTAATTAGCTTCTGATAGAGTCCGGGGACATTTTTAAGTTCATCATGAGTGCCGCGCTGTACAACCTTTCCGCCGTCCAGCACTATTATTTCGTCGCAGTCCCGTATGGTGCTGAGTCTGTGAGCAATAATAATGCACGTGCACCCCCGTTTTCTGATATTATCGTCAATGGTTTTCTCGGTTTTTGCATCCAGCGCGCTGGTCGCCTCGTCCAGTATAAGTATAGAGGGGCGGTTTACCAAAGCCCTGGCAATATCGATTCTTTGTCTCTGTCCGCCTGAGAAATTCTTCCCCCCTTCGGAAACTTTTGAATCGTATCCCCCCGGGCGGGAGGTAATATCATCGTGCATATCTGCATCTTTTCCCGCCTGGATAATTTCCCCCTCGGGAATATCGGTATCCCAGAAGGTAATATTATCCCTTATCGTCCCTTCGAACAGGAAGATATCCTGATCAACCAGGGAAATTGAATGCTGCATGACAATCGGTGGAATGTTTTCCCGTTTCATTCCGTCAAAAAGAATCTCACCGCTCCATGGCTTGTAAAGCCCGCCGACGAGTTTTGAAATGGTTGACTTGCCGCTCCCTGTTTTGCCGACAATTGCCACTCTTGAGCCGGGTTTCATTGTCAGGGAGAAATCGGAGATTAGCGGTCGCTCCAGTCTTTCATATCCGAAAGTCACGTTCCTGAGTTCCAGATAGCCGTCCAGTTTTATTTTACCGTCGGAGGTTCTTGAATCATCGCTGTAAACATTTACCGGGTCTGCCGGATAGTTATGCACGTCATCAAGTCTTTTAAGATTGCCTTCGATAATCTGCATAGTGCTGCCGAGATTTACGAGCATGCTGACCGGCATCATAAGACTAACCGCAAGGCTCTGAACCGCAACCAGTATGCCCACCGTCATTTCCCCCTGCATTATTCTGACCGCCCCGGCTATCAGGATGATTACGGAGAGAAGGGAATTGAGAAACACCGGAACGAGGTTGAGGAACTGGGTAAGGAATACAAGTTTCTGCTGAGAGTTGATAACCCTTGAGTGAAGCCCTGTCCATCTGGAGAAGAATTCGCTTTCCGAAGCCCGTGCTTTTATCGACTCAATCATCTGCAAACCCGCGGTGGAGAAGGCATAGAGCATTCCCCGCTCCTGCATGGAAATCTGATTCTCGTCCCTGCGCCTTGCGGAGAAATATTTCAGGGCAAAAAAGTTCAGAGTGGAAAAAAACACGGTAATAAGCGCCAGGGTAATATCGTAATAAGCCATCAGCAGGAGATAAAAAACAATCATCAGCAGGCTGAGGAGGGTATTGGCAAGCTGCCCGGTGAGCATTTCCGCTGTGCCGTCGTTGATTATCAGTCTTTGCCCCAGCTCGTTCGGAGACCGCTGGGTGTAGAACTCGGCGGGGAGTTTAAGCAGGTGACTGAAGAATTTTCCGGAAGTCCCTGCAGAGATTCCAATTTTCAGCTTGAGCAGGAAATTCTGCTGGATGAAAGTGAATATACCTTTCACCGCGGCGGCAAGGAGAAGCCCTCCCAGCAAGGGGATTATCCAGTTAGTGGTTTCCTTTATCCACACCTCGTCTATGTACATTTTTGAAATGACCGGGACGATGATATTCGGAATAATAAGTGCGGCACCGGTAAGCAGGAGAAAAAGCAGCGGGGAAAGGAAGGGGAGGAGCCGCTTTTTAAGCGATGAGTAGAAAGTGTTCTTCACACCCCCTTTAACGAAATCCGGTCCGGGGGAGAAGGTCATCACCACACCGGTGAATGATCTGTCGAATTCGGCAAGGGGGACTTTCCGCTTTCCGGAGGCGGGATCGTTTACATATATGAACTCGTCCGAAAATCCCTCTACAACTATAAAATGATAGAACCTCCAGAAGACAATGAGCGGGAGCTGCATTTTTTTAAGATCCTCAGGTTCCTTGCTGTAGGCTTTCACCTCCAGCCCGTGTTTTCTTGCTGCCCGGGCTATGTTGCTTGCCTTGCTTCCGTTCCTCGAAATTCCGCAGTCCAGCCGGAGTGCCTCAAGCGGTATGAACTTACCGAAATAGGCAAGCACCATTGCAAGCGAGGCGGCACCGCACTCGGCTGCTTCCATCTGCAGGATTGTGGGGGTATTTATTCTCTTTCTTTTCAAGTTCGCCTGTTATTTGTCAAATATAAAGCTTAAAATAGTCTTGCTTTCCGTGATTATCTTCAGTGTGCAGTAGCTTGTCCTTATGAAATCAATGGATGCCCCCCTGGCGGAAGTCCATTTCAGTTTTCCCGATTCATACACGGGGGTTATCAGTATCTCGAAATAGTCATCCTTCGAAATATCGGACAGCAGCTGGTTTTCGCGCACAAGCATTTTCTTTCTTTCCGGGGAGACCGGGTAGTTTGCAATTTTTGTGAGCGTCCCCGTCAGATAGCCGAATTCCTTTGCATCAATATTATGGGGGGAGATAAGGACCTTATTCCCCGTCCTTACGGAGTTTACCTGCTTTGCCGATAAAAATCCGGTGATGGTGAATTTGTTTTTCAGCGAGTCAGCCTGATCCTCATTGCCGGAAACCTCGACGGAGAGGAGCTTGTCTCCGATGCGTACAAAATCACCTTCCGAAACATTTATCTCGAAGACCGTGCCGCCGGCAGGGGAAAGAATTGCGGAGCTGGTTGGAGAGGAGACCGGTCCGGAGGTTTTTGTGCTGAGGGAAGCGAGCTCATCCGCAGTCAGAAGATCCGCAAGGAAATCCCCCTTCTTTACCGGAGCGCCCGGAAATACCGAGAGATTTTTTATGAAACCCTCCCTGAGTGCGGGGATGCCGGTAACCGTGCCCTGCCTTACAATCAGTCCGCGGCACCCGGTCTCCCGGCTGATATTGCTGAAGCCCAGCCAGAAAAAGAGGGTGAAGGAAATCAGAATAAAAAGGAGGAGGAGTATCCAGCTTCTTATTGTTATTATCTGGACCGCTCCGTCTGTCTCTTCCGGTTTCGTGAAGCGCTCCATTGCCTTGTCTCTGAAAAGTTTTTTATTAAACATAAGTCAAAAAATATTTAAACATCTGCCCTGCGGGCATGAAATAAATTTATGCGGTTTCATTCAGCTGTCTTTTAACCAGCTCCGTGAAGAAACCGTTTTTACTGTACAATTCCTCGTAGTTCCCCGATTCCACAATTTTTCCCTTCTCCATCACGTATATCATATCGGCATCCTTAATTGTGCTCAGTCTGTGCGCAACGATAATCCTTGTTGCCTGTATATGCGAAAAATAATCAGCAAGAACTTTCTGGGATTCATTATCAAGAGCGCTGGTTGCCTCGTCAAGGAAAAGGACTGATGGCTTGTTTATGACCGCCCTGGTAATAAGTATTTTCTGGCGCTGCCCTCCGGAAAGTGTGCTGAGTCCTTCGCTTACCGGGGTGAAGAGTCCCATCGGCATGGTTTTCAGATCCTCATCAAGTCCGGTAACTTTACAAACATCATTCACATACTCGACCGGATAATTCGTAACTCCTGCGATATTAGTATAAATATTGCCGGGCATCAGCCGGGTGTTCTGCATAACCGTACCGATTTTCCGCCTAAGGCTGCCCGCATCAATAGAGTCGATATTCAGATTGTCATAATAGATCGATCCCAGTTCCGGGGTTTCAAAACCCAGGAGCATTCTCAGCAGGGTGGTTTTTCCCGAGCCTGAAGCCCCCACCACCGCAACAAACTCCCCGGGATTAACGGTCATGGAAATATCGGAAAGAATATATTCCCCCTCTTTATCATACTTGAAGAAGAGGTGGTCAATCCCGATTTTCCCTTTCAGTGCGGATATGCTTTCCTTCTTAACCGAGTATTCGGGAAGTTCATTGAGTATTTCCTTTGCGTTTTCAAACAGTGGGAGCGCCATGAAAAGATTTACCGCCACGTTGCTCATCTGCATGACGGACATCATAAATACGTTGAATGCCGTCAGGAAGGAGAGGAGTGTGCCGGCGGAGAATGCGATATATCTTTCAGAGGTAAAAAGAAAATATATGAAAATGGTGGCGAGCACCGGGAAAACGGAATTCAGCACTACTATTGCACTGGAATATTTTTTCATGCTCAGATTTTCACGCTGCTGGACCACGTACTTATCCGCCCAGAGTTTGAATGCCTGGTTCTCAACTCCTGCAATCCTTATCTTCGAAATGCTGTTCAGCAGCTGGTTGACCAGACTTGAGATCTTGTTCTCCTGTTTTATTACCCGGTAGTTTACTTTCCTGACCTTGTTTCCGAAATAAATTACCGTCCGGATAAAAAGCGCAAAGAGAAGCGCGGACAATATCCCGAGCAGCCAGTCATAATAAAACAATATGAAAAGATTCGAGACCAGGAAGAGATTGTAAACAATTGTATTTATGATTGTGAGGGATAGCATCTGCTTGAGCATTGCAATACTGTTGGCTTTGGAGGCAAGCTCCCCCGATGAGAATTTCTTAAAGAAAGAAACGGGAAGGTTGATCAACCTGTCCCATACAGCCGACTGGACAACCAGGTCGGTTTTCGCATCCAGTCGCTGAAAACTCAGCCCCCTGATCACCTGCGCAATCATGAATGCAAAACTGGCGAACAGCAGGGAAATTCCAAGCCCGGTGAGTTTTGAATAATCATTTGCCGGTATAGCGGAATCAAGAATAACCCCGGTAACCAGGGGGACGAAGAGACTGAGCAGACCGCCGATGGTTCCCGCGCCTAGCAGGAAAAGCACTTCCTTCCTTGCCGAGGAGAGTATGAACGTGAAAAGTTCTTTTGCTGTGATCTGCCTGTTCGGGAAAGGACGGTAAAAAGTGAATGCATTTTCTCCGATCCTTTCAGCCAGTTCCGGAGTCAGTCCGGTATCAATATTTTCAGCCGGTATAATAATCCTGTATCTCCCGAATGCATTGGGAATAAGCACAGCCGGATTTTTTGTATCCTCAGTATAAGAAATGAAAGCGCTTGAGTCGGTCTTTGCCCAGTTTTCCTGGAGTTTCAGATGCCTTAACGCAAATTTGGAAAAAGCCGCAATCTGTTCCGGTCCCGCAGAGTTTCCTTCCTTGTCTTCGGGGGGTTCGGAGATGGGGATGTTCAGGTGACGGGCAAGGATCTTTGCCGCCCGGAAAATTTTATTTCCCGATTCCGCTTCCTTTTTCCGGAAAGCATCCGGCTGCAGAACACTTTCAATACTCTTTTCCGCCTGCCTGCTGATCTCCTTGCGCCGGTCGAGTTTTACTTTGTTCCGGACGAAGTTATCAACCAGCTGCATTCTTATATTGAGTTCTTCAAGTTCAAGGAGTTTCAGGTGATAAGTCTCGAGGAAGTACCAGAACCCGTCTTTCTGTATCAGAGTGTGAGTGGCAAGAGGTGCGGTTTCAAAATCCTTTGCGGATAATATCCACGCATTGTCGGTCAGGGGAAAGAAGATACTTTTTTCAAATTCCAGCAATTCCGAATCAAGCAGGGAAACGGAGCCTGATTCAACCTCCATCCACAGCACTCCTTTTTTCGCGCGGACTTTCTGATTCTGCTTTACAATAACCGTCTGGGGTTTATTAATCCCTTCATCCGCCGGAGCGGAAACGGCAAGATCATATCGGAGGCTGTGGTCCCTTGCCACACCGGAGGTAATATTCAATATCCACTGATCGGTAAGATATGCAAGCTCATCAAGCCCCGTTAAAGAATCGGTCAGGGATTTACGGGAGACGTTTAAGATGAGAGTATCCGTAACTCCGGCAGCAAGGAAGCAGCGGTGTGACAATGAGGAGTCAAGGTCCATACCGAACAGGATGCTGCCTGAAGGGGCAGAGAAGAGGTAAGTCCTGGCTCCTTTTATCCAGCCCTCTTCCCGTTTTACGGAGAAGACATCAACGTTTCCCGATTTAATCAGCCAGATATTATCCCTGCCTTCCAGCAGGAGGGGATTATTATTCCCGGCTTTAAGGGGGGTGCCTTTGTGGTTGAAATATTCAGTAACTGATTCCAAGCGCATCGTCTGATAAATTATTTATAAATGATTAATGATAATGCAACTGTCCACTTAAAAATTTTATTTATGGTTTTAAATATAAATATTCGGGATATAAAATCACCACTAAAAAATTCCCGTGCATTCATTTAAAGAAAATCCCGGATACAAGCATACTCCCCGTACAATCTTTTCCCCTCCTACCTTTGACTTTCGACCTTCGACACATTCATCCATTCAATGCCTTCCTGCCTTCATGATATGTGATTTCCTCTGCACCCCGGATTGGCTTTTGTACTTGCAAATTATTTTGCTAATTTTCACCCGTGATTATAATCGGTTATTTTATACCGCCGGATCATATAACCCGGTTCTTTAATCTCGCCGGGGGTGCTGTTGAATCCGGATGCTCTTTGATATCTTTCCCTGCATTTATTAAGTGTGGAAAAGAGATTTTCCAATGAAAGGATAAAATCATGAAAAAAATATTTTTTATAACCCTCGTTACCGCATGTCTGCTGTTATCGGCGGGCTGCAATAATCAGCAGGTTCAGGGGCAGCCCGAGATTGTCCGGGACACTAAAGCTAAAATCACGGATAATTATCTTGGAAGTGAATTCAAGGGGAATTTTATCTGGGGGGGTGCAATGAATCTCGCCTGGAATGAGCTGAATGAAAATATCCTGAAGGAAAAACTGAAACTCGACACGGATGACGAAGTTGCCCTGAGGATGGCAGAAATTCTTAACAATCCGGTATTTACCAAAAATGACCTGGATGAGAAAAGTTATTATGTTAAAAGCGGATATGGTCAGGAAACGGTGGATATCATAAACCGGGAATCGCGAAAGAAATTTCCCTCAAAAAGTTTTGCGGACCTGAAACTGGACCTGTCCCCGGCAGATATTATTTCCTACGCCTACTTTCTGAAGGAAGTGGAGTATCAAACCGAGTTTGAAAAAAAGGATGTTTCCTTTGAGGGGGAAAATGTAAAAGGTTTTTATGCTAAAGTCAAAGGGGAACTGGACAATCTGAAAATCCTTAAATATGAGAGCGATGATAAGTTTATTGTAAGTTTGCAGCTCAGGGATGAAAGTGATCAGCTGATTCTGGCAAAGGGATATGATATGGAGAAGCCGCAAAATGTGGTGGATGAAATCAACGGGAACGGCGGTAGTGATTTTATAAAAATCGGCGAACATGATCGTTTTGAGGCTCCCAAACTGCACCTGGATTACCATAGGGATTATGTGGAACTGATTGGCAGGTATCTGGCAAACAAAGGATTTGAATCTTATTTTATCGGACAGATGTTTGAAAATATCAAGTTCGATATGGATGAAAAAGGAGCCAGGGTGGAAAACGAGGCGGTGATTGTGCTTCCCAAATCTACCTCGATTGATAAGGATAAACCAAAGAACCTGATTCTTGACAAGCCCTACTGGGTGGTCATGAAAAGAAAGGATTCAAAAAATCCTTACTTTATCCTCGGGGTAAAGAATACAGAACTGATGGAAAAAGTTAAATAAATCAATACTTCCGCGGACCGGCAATTTTGCCTGTAGCCCATGGATAAAGGGGATGCGCGATGTCCGTTATCTGAAGAAAGGCGTGTTACCGGCTGACTTCCATAAAATATAAAACCCCTCCTCCTACCGTATCGGCTTTGTAAAATATAAAATTGCATTCCCCCTCCCTTTTTGTAAAGGGAGGGACGGGGAGGGTTAAAAACGTTACAAACGACTTACTTTGCTTCCTTGACGATGCAGAGTTTCCACTCGGTGCCGTAATAGTTCAATGTGGACCACCACACAGTCTTCGTTACCACCTTGGATTTTGAATTATCAAAGAAAGAGTAATTAGTATTTCCCTTTTCACCCTGAGCAACTTTGTGAGCCGCACTGATAAGTTCCGGAAACTGCTGATAAAGAGTATCCGTAAATGTGTTCCTTCCTATCTGGGTGGTATCGGAATCCCATAGCATGGTTCCGTCTTTCTGCATGACAAATATATCGTCGATGTCGGACTTGATTACCGGTCTGAGGATTTTGTTAAAGAAGATCTCTGGTTTTACAAGCATGCTATAAGAACCTCCCAGAGCGCTGTCGAAGTAGAAAGGGACTTCCATATCGCATGCGTAAAATCCTTCCACACTCATAAAAAGGAGACTCAATACCGGTTTTTTTGTCTGCCACATTTGAATTACGTGCGCCTGGGCTGATATATCGGCGCCCTCATGATTTTGGTATGCTGCAGGCTCAATATACTGCATTATGCCGAGGGGTGTTACAAACGCACAGTCAACCACTTCGGGAAAGTCCAGACACCATTTGGTGAACATGGTGCGGATTTTTGTTTCGTTGATTGTTTTTTCTTTTGCAGTGGAATCTGCAAAAGTGGCAAGAGAGTTAAACATTTTGTTTACAACGGTGTTAACCGAATCGCTTAGCTGTCTTAACAGTTCCTGTTCAGGTTGTGAAACGGTCTCCACGGTATTATCGGAGCAGGAGAAGAATGACAGGGCGGTTATAATCAGCAAAGTTCTGAATTTTTTCATTTGTGGTTACTCAGGTTTACATTTTTTTTTCTTACTAACAGGTAAAATTACCTCTTTTTAAGAATTTATCAAAATACCGGGACGAAACCAATAAGACTTCTTTTCTCACATGTCTTTAAAGTTTAAAGCCATGGGTGCATTGTCCGGCTTCGTCGGAAACACCCACTGAGCTCACAGAGAAAAACTATATAAGATTGTTTTACAATAAATGACTGCGCCGCCAGATGATTACTTAATGACACCTCTACACCTCAACATCTCACCGAATAAACAAATCAACTTTTCACCTATCCACGCAGACATTACTTAATAAACCCTAATAGTTGTTCATCATTTGTATTGATTCGGGCTCTTTTTTGCGATCGGTTATCTTGGGTCCGTTGTTCAGTCTGTAGGAAAAACCTAAAGATATCTGCTGCTGGTTCGGCTCGAATTTGTTCTCCATTGAGTATCCCGCTCCGCTGGTTGTGCTGGTGAAGCGCATCGACTTTAATATATCGCTTACCCTGAGGGTTACAGATGCCTTTTTGTCCAGGAAATCATATTTCAACGCCATGTCCATGAAGTAAAATTCGTTCCTCTTGCCCTGCGGAAATACCATTGCCGGACGGTAGAGCGCGAACACCTGCATTGACAAATCCTCCATCAGTATGAAGTTGGAATTGATCCTTCCGTTCCAGAGGTAATCGTTTCTGTCTATATTCAATCCCGGCAGCTCGGAGGTGAGTATTTGTTTATAGTAGGAAAGTGTTGCCCCAAGTGTCCACCATTGGAATACGGGAGCCTGATATGTGAGATCAATTCCGAAGTTCCGGCTTTTGGCACCGTTCACGAATGTTGTGTTGATTACGCCGTCATTTCCCAGAAATGTGTACTGCGTGATTACATCCGCTGTGTATCTGTAAAAGAGTACAGGGGTGATTGACTGCTTGCCGAGGAACTTTGTGATTGTGAGTTCCAGTGCGTTTGTGTACTCGGGCGTAAGGGTTATTGATCCGTATCGCGCATTGAGGGGATCAATATTGTTTTTCCAGGGGTTCAGCATCCATACGCTTGGTCTGTTGATCCTTCTTCCGTATGTCAGCTGAATCTGGTCGGTCTCATTGAATTTATATCCTGCGGCAAGGCTGGGGAAAACATCCGTGTAGTTCTGTTCATTTGTTATTTTACCACCGACAAGTTCGGTTTCCGCGCCGGTATATTCGCTTCTGATGCCTGCCTGATAGTTGAATGCATCGAATATTCCGGAATACATTGCGTATGCCGAGTAGATGTTTTCAGTGTGCCTGAACCGGTCTTGCGAGTTCGGCTCCACTATCCACTGTCCCGGAATAATTGCATTTGTCAGTGTGAGGAAGTCGGAGTTGTAATTCCGGATTATCCCCTTTATACCGGCTTCGAATTTGTCTCCCTTTTCAAACGGGCGGATATAGTCCGTCTGTGCGGTGTAGGTATTGATAAGGTTGTTCATGTTGTTTTCCCGTGATCCATCCGGGAATTGTGAAATGGTATTACTGCCGGTGACCGGGATGAATCCATAGAGTGCGTGAGCATTCATTTCAAAGCGGGAGTAATAAAGGTCCATGGTTAACTCGTGCCCCTTTTGCTCAAATTGCCGTTTTGAATTGAATACAACATCCATGCTTTCAAAGGGCTGGGTGGCTTGCAGTGTGCGGCTATAGGAGCTGTTGACCGCGCTGTTCTGATAGTTGTTGAAATCCATATTCCAGCCAATATCCGGAGAGTTGTAACGGTAGTTTGTATAAAGTGTAAAAAAGTATTCGGGTGAGGGGATAAGATCGAATCCTGCTTTTACGTTGTTCATTTTGAATTTCTCGTAGATCATGCCCTCCTGAATGTAGTGGGAGGATGATCCGGAAGATTGTGTTGTGCGGGTTACCTGATTGGTCACCTTGTTGATTACGCTCATGAAGTCGTAATTCGCGAAGAGGTTGAAAACGCCCGGGTTGTAGTTGAAGTTAAGCGACGAGTTGTAACGGTCACCGGTTCCGCCGCTTACTGTCATCATACCGTTAACTCCCTGTTCGCTTTTCTTTTTAAGGTTTATGTTGATAATCCCCGTTATTCCTTCTGCTTCGTACTTGGCGGAAGGATTGGTTATGATTTCGATATTTTCTATTGCGCTGGAAGGGATTTGCTGCAGCACGTTGTTGTTATTATCCCCTGCAACGCTGGATGGTTTCCCGTCTATTAAAATTTTTACGTTCGCTTCTCCGCGGAGGGATACATTCCCTTGTGCATCGACTTCAACTGTGGGGGACATTTTGAGTACGTCCACCGCACTGCCGCTTGAGGAGAGGATATTCTTATCCACGTCTATTATTTGTTTTCCTGTTTCGAAACGGACGGTCGGTTTTTCGCCGGTTACGGAGACTTCTTCCATTTCGACGGGAATGGGCTCAAGTTGTATTTTACGCACATCAAATTCGGTTCTCTCTTCCGTCAGGGTAATTGATTTCAGGACTTTGGTCTGATACCCTACGAACCGGACCCGGACTGTGTAATTGGAGAGCTGGAGGGACTGGAATTCAAAACTGCCGTTTTTGTCCGTGCTTGTTCCGTTTATATATTCCTCATTCTCATCGCGGAGGAGGAGAATGGTTGCCCCGGTTAGCGGCGCTCCGGTGGACTGGTCTATTATCACTCCTTTGATTGTACCGGTTTTTACCGGTGCACTGAAGATCAGGGAGCAGAGTAAAAGCGTTATCAGGATGGTTAAGAAAACGTCCGTGATTTTAAGTGTCGCTGTTTTCGGTTTCATATTGTTTACCTTTCAAAAAATACTGTGCAAAAATAGTTCCTGCAGGTAAAGCATGTACGGAGTTTTGGATGAGCGGATTTTTCAAGGGACGGGCGTTTCTATTTCCCCTCAACCGGATATAAGAAAATGGTGAGTTTTGGTTTTGATTTGGTTTCTTTAATTGCGCTGCCTGAAGGTAGTGGCAATTACTGTTTACTTACGAAAAAATGACTTATATTACTCCGCCGCCTAATGCAAGAGCGATGATTATTAACAGTATGGCAACCAATGTCTGAATGAATTTCAGTGTGATCTTCTTTAACAACATGTTTCCGGCTACCGCTCCGGTTATTGCCGCTGAAGTGGCAATAACCACCACCAATATATTGTCTGCTAATCCGGAACTCAGGAATTTTGACGCATACACACTAAGCCTTGTGAAGTCTATGAAACATGCAACCACCACCCCCGTGGCTATGAAGGCTTCTTTGGTTAATCCCGCTTTGATTAAAAACGCACTTCGTAATGCTCCCTGATGGCCAGACAGACCTCCGAAAAATCCGCTGAGTAATCCTCCGAGTATCAGCTTGTTTCTTCCGAATTCGAGTTTGTTAAGATACGGCTGCAAATCCATCGCCGCGAAGATTATCAGCAGTATTGCGATCATCAGCTTTACGGGATAAATGTGCATTTCTTTGCCAAAGAGTAAATATGTGTGGATGGGGCTCATCCCGGACACGCTTATCAATAACGCTGAACCGATGAATGCAGCTACGATTGCCGGTAGACCGAAGCGAAGGAGTACCCCTTTGTCTGCCTTTTTACCGACAAGAATTAATTTGAAGAGATTGTTGAAAAAGTGCACAACTCCGGTCAGCGCTATCGCCAAATCAACCGGGAAAAAGAGGATAAATACAGGGAAGAGGATTGTGCCTAGTCCGAAACCCGAAAAGAATGTCAGTATTGAGGCAAAAAAAGCGGTTAGGGCAATTAATAATATTTCCATTCATGCGGCAAAGCCGGTATTATTTCAACCGGCTTTTTATGTTCATAGTATATGCGGTCTTGAATAAAGTAGCATCGTTCGATGTGAACTCCAGCAATTTGAATCCCTGCCCTTTGAGATTCTGATTAACCACCGCGATCCTTTCAATCGGATCGGGATGGGTTGACAGGAAGGTTGCAATTTTTCCGCTATTCGATGATACCGTTCCGTCACTCTTCATCTTCTCGAAGAAGAATTTTACGCCGCCGGGATAATATTTTGTCGTCTTGAGATATTCAACGGACAGACGATCTGCCTGGTCTTCATCGCTCCTGCTGTTCGCGAGGAATGCAAGTCCGACAAATAAATTGGTTGCAATTTCCGCAAGTGCGGATGGGTTCTGTCCGAGCACCAGACTTAATAGGAGTGAAACTCCGTAATTTGCGGAGAGCCGTTTTGTTGCATGCCTGCTTTCGATATGGGCAACTTCATGGGCGAGTACTCCAGCAAGCGCGGCTTCGGAGTCGAGGTATTTTAATAAACCCGTATATACGAATACCGGTCCGCCGGGAAGGGCGAATGCATTCATTACATCGTCCCTTCTGATTATCTCTATCCGGTATTTATATACATTCCGTTTTTTGACCTGCGGCGAGGCAAGTATCGGATTGAAGATATTTTCCTGAATATATTTTTTTAGTGTTGCGTCACCGCTGTTAACCGGGTACTCCTTGGGATTGGCAAGTATCTGCTGTACGAGATCGTCCCCCAACGCCACTTCGTCCTTGTCGCTAAAAAGATTTATGCCGGTTGAACAGCCGTAAATCAGTGCCGCAAACAAGATCAGCAAAAGTCCGTTAAGATAAATTCTCCGTTTAAGCATACCCGCCTCCTGAAATTTTATTTATGGGAGTTTGTTTTTAATGTTAACCAGGTATTCGTTCCTGTAGATATCCGAATTGTTAGATGTGTAAGAAATAACCGGGATACCAAAGGCTTTCATTCTGTTATCCGCATCTTTTATCCTGTCTATCGGATCAGGATGTGTTGAAAGAAATGTTGCAATCGAATTGCTCTGGGAGGAGACCAATCCATCATCGCGCATTTTCTCGAAGAAGAACTTAACCGCTCCCGGATAGTATCTTGTATTCCTTAAATAAGTTACGGAGTATTCATCCGCTTCGTTCTCATCACTTCTGCTGTTGGCCAGAAACCCAATACCCACAAACAGATTAGCAGCTATCTGTGCGAGTTCTGAGGGATTCTGTCCCAGGAGGAGACTAATGAGTATGGAAACCCCGTAATATGCGGTCATTCTGTTTGTTGCGTGCCGTCTTTCGCAGTGTGCAATTTCATGTGCTATTATTCCCGCTAATGCCGCCTCGGAGTCGAGGTATTTCAGCAGTCCGGTGTAAACATATACAGGACCGCCTGGAAGGGCGAAAGCATTGTACACATCATCTTTATGAACTATTTCAAGTTTATACTGGAATACGCTTTTCTTCTTGACATCCGGCGATGCAAGAATGTGGTTAAAAATCCTCTGGGTGATATATGCTTTTATTGAGGGATCCCCGTTGAATATGGGATACTCGGCAACATTTCCTGCCATCTCCTGTTCTACCTGAAGGCCGAGCTGGACATCATCAGAATCAGAGAAGAGGTTTATTGCCCCGGTTTCCGGATCACAGGCATAAAATGTGAACACCATGGTTATACCGAATAACAGCGCGAATATCTTTTTTTTCATTTTACCACCTTTTTTTATTTTTAATAATTTCCTGATATATAGTACCAGACGGTTTCGAGCAATTCCTCAACACCATAGCCTGAAGCGGAGCTGAACAGGACTACCGGCGCGTCTGTGTTTCTTATCTTTTTCTTTTTGAATTTTTTTAACTCTTTTTCATCCAGGAGATCAGCTTTGGATAAACCAATGATTGCAGGCTTCTCTGCCAGCAGGGGAGAATATTGCTTCAATTCGTTTATTAGTATTTTGAAATCCTTCTGAATGTTCTCTGACGTAACGTCAATCAGAAAAAGCAGGATTTTCGTCCGCTCTATATGCCTCAGGAATTGAAGTCCAAGTCCCTTGCCTTCCGATGCTCCTTCGATTATTCCGGGGATATCCGCAACGGTGAACGAGTTGTAGTTTTTATACCGCACTATTCCGAGGTTCGGCTCCAGTGTGGTGAACGGGTAATCAGCGATTTTTGGCTTTGCCTCGCTGATTGCGGAAATCAGGGTTGATTTGCCTGCATTTGGAAAGCCAACAAGCCCCAGATCCGCTATAAGTTTTAACTCGAGAATGACTTTAATCTGTTCCCCGCTTTTTCCTTTTTCGGCGAAACGCGGAGTTTGATTGGTCGGAGTTGCAAAGTTGGAATTTCCCTTCCCTCCTTTTCCCCCTTTTACAAGCAGGTGTTGCTTACCCGGGGTATCCGCATCAATTATTACCTCTTCTGTTTCAGCATTTTTTATCAGTGTCCCCGGGGGTACTCTGATAATTATGTTTTCTCCTCCCTTGCCGTCTTTCAGGGATGAGCCACCCGGTTTTCCGTCCTGTGCAAAGTAATCTTTTTTGTATCTAAAATCAAGCAGCGTATGAAGATTCGGATCTGCAACGATAAACACATCCCCTCCCTTACCGCCGTTTCCGCCTGCGGGTCCCCCTTTCGGGATATACTTTTCCCGTCTGAACGCTACCGCTCCGTCGCCTCCTCTGCCTCCTCTTATTAATATTTCCGCATAGTCAATAAACATATTCGTCCTTATTGATTAAAATAACTTTCAAGTTTTTCCTTTATTAACAGGATGTTTTTATCGTCCGGTTTAAGATTTTTGAGGAACGGGACTTCCTCAAGTTTTTTTACCGCATCTTCAAATGTACCGGCATCGCCAAGTATTTCCATTGTGTTAATGAAATCCAGCGGATCCTCACTGAAGCATTCGGACATGATGCGGTCACTCTCTTTTTCCGAGAAATATTCAGTAAGGGTTTTACGTCCCTCTTTAAAAACGTTTATGGAAGATGGTTCATTGCTTATTGGATAAACATCTTTTAGATTCTCAGCAATTTCCATCATGGTAACGTCGAATTCCTCTTCCAGTTTTTTCTGGGAATCTGCTTCGGGACTTAACGGTTTTTCCTCATTACCCTCTTCCTGAGTTGATTCCTGCTCCGGCTGTGGAGTGTCTTGCATTGCCGGTTCTTCCGGTTCGGATGCAAACTCCTCAGTTTCCGGAACGATCTCTTTATCTTGCGGGGTTCCGATTATTTCACTTTGGGCAATCTCTTCCATAACAGGAGTTTCGGGTTTGTTGTTCAATACACCGAAAAGCGTATCCTCGCCGAACATGTATTCTTCCGGACCCGGTTCTTCGGGCTTAGCCGGTGTTTCTTCTTCTGCATCTGAAATTCCGGGCTTAAGGTATTCATCGGTTGCCGGTTCTTCGGGAGCGTATTCCGTTGTTCCGCTATCCCCGATTATTTTTTCGGGTTTTACTGTTACCGGTTTTACCGGTTCACGGAATATTATCTCTTCAATCATGGACAAACTGCACAAGCCGTTTGTTTCCTCTCCTAATTCAAGTGTTAGGTTTGTGAGGAATAGCGGATCCTCTTTTTCTTTGAGGTAAATCCTCACAGCGGAAAGCGGGATGGTTGTGTCATCGGCGGGATTTAAGTATTCCGCAATTTGTTTCAACTCCCTTTTTATCACTTCCCGCGGCTTTGCTTTCATCAGCTTGTTTTGGAGATTTTGCATTAACTCGGTGAATTCATCTTTAGTGAATTCCGCAAGATTTTTCTTGTCAAAAAAGTTTAGAAGTATCTCTTTAATATATGGATAGAAATGGATGTAATTCAGACATATTTTTATCTCCTCCACCGTTTTAACGAACTCCTCGTTATAGATGAATTTTACCAGCGTCCAGCGCGGACGAAGAAGGTAATAAAGATTATACAAAACCGCCTGCTCTATAAGTTTCGAAACCTCTTCCTGTTTGAGAACGGTTTTGGATTTAATCTCTTTGCTTATTTGCGAGAAAAGGGATTCGATTACATCCCCTGAATAGTCGAACAAAGAGCGGTGTATTAATTTCTTCCGGTCGGAGTAAACGAGGTAATCAATTTCCGCAGAGACGTAAGTTACGATGGCAGGATTGATTCCGGAACCCGACAGCCCTGGAATTGTAAGGTAAGGACCGAGGGTTGAAATCTTTAATAAGTTTTCAGTAATTATTGTGTTAATTTCAGATTCGAACATTGTTTTTGCCGGGAAAAAAGAAACCCCTTCCTCCGTCAGGAGAAGAAGGGGAGTGATCAGTCAATTATTTTTTCGCTTGTGAATTTTGCCTTGATATAGTCGCGGTTCATCAGTGCAATATTCTTAACGGATATACCTTTAGGACATTCGGCTTCGCAGGCGTATGTATTCGTGCATGCACCGAAACCAAGTTCGTCCATTTTCTTAACCATCCTCTGAACGCGTTCGTATCTTTCAGGCTGACCTTGCGGAAGCAGTGCATACTGGGAAACTTTAGCACTGACGAACAACATTGCCGATGCGTTTTTGCACGAGGCGACACAGGCACCGCAGCCAATGCAGGCTGCAGCGTCGAACGCCTGTGATGCAAAGTCCCTGTTTATGGGTATGGAGTTGGCATCCGGAAAACACCCCGTGTTCACAGATACAAATCCTCCAACCTGAAGGACTTTATCCAAAGCATCACGGTCAACAACCAGATCCTTGATTATAGGGAAAGCCTTAGCCCTGAACGGTTCTATCCAGATAGTTTCACCATCCTTGAAATTGCGCATGTGCAGCTGACAGGTGGCAATTTTTCGGAGTGGTCCGTGCGGCTCTCCGTTTATTACTAAACCGCAGGTCCCGCATATTCCTTCGCGGCAGTCGCTTTCAAAGTGAACCGGGATTTCTCCCTTACGCTCCAGCGAGTCGTTTACTTCATCCAGTACTTCTAGTATGGAGGAATCCGGGGAACAGGTTATTTTATATTCGGCAAAAGCGCCTACGGACTTTGCGTCTTTCTGACGCCATATCATAAGTTTGAGATTTAATTTTATTTCGCTCATTATTTGTAACTCCTCTGGGCTAATTTGATATATTCAAAAGTAAGGTCTTCTTTGTGAAGAGTCCAGTCTCCGGGTTTCCTGAACTCCCATGCGGCAACGTAAGAGTATTCCTCGTCGTTCCTGAGAGCCTCGCCTTCCGGTGTTTGAAATTCTTCTCTGAAATGGCCTCCGCACGATTCATTTCTGCCGAGTGCATCCACCGCCATGAGTTCACCCAGCTCGAGGTAGTCCGCAACTCTTCCCGCGCGTTCCAGCGTTTGGTTGAATTCTTTATCTGTTCCGACAACCTTAACTTCCTTCCAGAACAGATCCCTTAGTTGGGCGATTTCTTTAATTGCTTCGGTCAGTCCCCGGGCATTTCTCCCCATTCCGACTTTGTTCCACATTATCCTGCCCAGTTTTTTGTGGATTTCATCGACAGTCATTTTGCCGTTGATTGAAAGGAGTTTCTTTGTAAAGTCATCAATTTCTTTTTGCACGCTGTCGAATTCGGGTCCTTCCGGTTTCATTGCAGCCGGTTTACTGGAAGCCAGGTAATCGCTTATCGTGTAGGGTATGATAAAGTAACCATCCGCAAGCCCCTGCATAAGCGCAGATGCTCCCAGTCTGTTTGCACCGTGATCAGAGAAGTTTGCTTCACCAGCTACAAACAAGCCCGGGATAGTGGACATAAGGTTGTAATCAACCCACAGTCCCCCCATCGTATAGTGTGGTGCCGGGTAGATTTTCATCGGTACCTGATAAGGATTTTCGCCGGTAATTGTTTCATATATCTCGAACAAATTCCCGTATCGCTCTTCAATCACGTTTTTTCCAAGCCGGGCAATCGAATCCTTAAAGTCGAGGTAAACTGCCTCTTGACCCCGGGCTCCTCTTCCCGCGTCAAAAGCTTCTTTTGCGCTTCTGGATGAAATATCCCTCGGAGAAAGATTTCCATAACTCGGATATTTTCTCTCGAGATAATAATCCCGCTCTTCTTCGGGAATGTCGTTTGGTTGGCGCATGTCGCCAACAAGTTTGCTTACCCATATTCGTCCGTCGTTCCTGAGGCTCTCGCTCATCAGGGTTAATTTCGACTGGTTCTCGCCGTGAACCGGAAGGCATGTCGGGTGTATTTGGGTGAAGCAGGGATTTGCAAATAAAGCCCCGCGCTTATGTGCCCGCCAGATCGCCGTTGCGTTGCAGTTCATTGCGGCGGTTGACAGGAAGAAAACATTTGCGTAGCCCCCGGTTGCAAGAATCACGGCGTGAGCACTGTATTTTTCAATCTCGCCGGTTAGTAGATTTCTGGCAACTATTCCGCGGGCAACTCCGTCAACTAATACCACATCCAGCATTTCCCGCCGGTTATAAAGTTTAACTGTCCCTTTGCCGATCTGACGGTTCAGGGCGCTTACAGCTCCGAGCAGAAGCTGTTGTCCTGTTTGTCCCTTTGCATAGAATGTTCTTGAAACCAAAGCGCCGCCGAAAGACCGGTTATCAAGTAGTCCGCCGTAATCACGGGCAAACGGAACGCCCTGGGCAACGCACTGGTCAATTATATTATTCGAAACTTCAGCCAGGCGGTAAACATTTGCTTCGCGGGCACGGAAGTCTCCCCCCTTGACGGTATCGTAGAAAAGACGGTATACTGAATCACCATCATTCTGATAATTCTTTGCTGCATTAATACCTCCCTGTGCCGCTATGCTGTGTGCTCTTCGTGCACTGTCGTGATAGGTAAACGCTTTGACATTGTACCCAAGTTCTCCCAGAGTGGCTGCTGCTGCTGCTCCGGCAAGTCCTGTTCCCACAACAATAATATCAAATTTCCTTTTATTTGCGGGGTTAACAAGCTTGCTGTTGAATTTGTGATTGGTCCATTTCTGCTCGACCGGACCTTGCGGGATTTTCGCATCTAATTTAACCATCAGTTACCTCCTCCAAATAAAAAATAAACGGGAATAGATCCAAATCCCACTGCCATGATAATTGCATAAACAGTTCCGGTTTTTTCTATAAGCGGTGTGTATTTGTTGTGTTTCCAGCCAAAAGTCTGAAAAGCACTCTGGAAACCATGGTTCAGGTGGAAGCCGAGCAGTATCATAGCAATCAGGTAAAAGACTGAATACCAGGTATATCCGAACAAGTCCGTCACCATTTCGTACAAGTTGATCTCTTTGCCGCCGGAAAAGTTGAATTTGTACCAGATAGTCTGAAGATGCACAACCAGAAAAATGAATGTTATGCTGCCGGTGACAATCATAGTTCGCGAAAAGAAGGAAGAATTTTTGGAAGATCCATTGATTTTATATCCCACCGGTCTTGCTTTTTTATTGGCAAGCCATAGTGAGACTCCGTTTAAGATGTGAAATAAGAAAATCAGAGCGAGAATAAATTCAATAACCCTGATGAGGGGCTTTATATGTTCCAAAGTCCCTACGTATCCGTTAAATGCATCTGCTCCGCCAAATATCATTAAATTACCGATCAGATGTATAACGAGGAAAAGAATAAGACAGATACCCGTTACTGCCATAACGAATTTCTGACCTATCGAGGAGTTCCAGAAAGAAGTAAACCAACCCATTAAGTTCTCCTTTGGATATTTAAGAATTGTATGGTATTGTTATTAATTAAAAAAATATGTCAGGAAATATTTTTGACCTATTGCAACATATTAAATAAAAATCAGATACGCAAGAGGAATTTTATCCGGCTGCGCACTGTTTCACCTTCCGGACAGACAAGAAAAATACGTCAACCGGTTACTAATTAAATTGTTCTTTGTAAACTATTGGTAATTTTGAAAAAGTATAATCTCATTTTTAAGAAAAAAATATGATTGATAAATAAAAAAAACTTTTTTCGCCCAAAAACGCAGTTTTATAATTGGCAATCAATGGCATTATTCTTGAAATTCAAAACCGGTTATTTGATAATATATATAAAGAAAACGAAAGGAAAGCAAATGACGAGAAAAGTGTTATTGTGTGTCTTATTATTGAGTGTTGCTGTTACTGCCCAGAACTTTATCCGCAACGGGACTTATCTAATTATATCTGCGGTAAACAACAAAGTTCTTGATGTTCAGGGAGCCGGAAAAAAAGACGGTACGAACATCTGTGTGCATGAGCATCTGGGTAATCCCAATCAGGAATTCAAGGTTAGTTTCGATAACTCCGGTGTATGCAGTATTGTATCACTGGACACAAAGAAATATGTAAATGTTGACGGTGGTTCGCTGAAGGATCTTGCGAATATTAATCAATGGGCAAGCAATAATTCGGATGCGCAAAAATTTATCATTGAACCTGTAACAGGAACCGATATGTTCGTAATTGTTGCTGTTCACAGCGGAAAAGCACTAACGGTTGACCCGAACAGCAATAATGTCATTCAAATGCCTAAACCGCAGAGTAATGACGCAAAAGATGCAAACCTTAACCAGTATTGGAGATTCTCACAAAGAGTAAGCTTTAAAAATATGTCCAACAATAAGATGTTTGATATTCGAGGTGCTTCTGATGATACAGGTGCTAAGTTAATCACATTCGAAAATAACAATAAAAAAAATCAGGCGTTTGACCTTATTCCAATAGTTAACAGCGAAGACTATTTTTTGCGATGCGTTCACTCGGGGAAGTATCTTTCTGTTTCCGACGGACATCTGGTTAGTGGTTCCCAGATTGTACAACTCCCATTTGGTATTGTTACACCTCAGCGCTTTAAACTTGACCTCGTTTCGGATTTTACTTATTACATTGCGTCTTCAAAATCGAATCTGGTGCTTGATGGCGCGGGAAAGGAAGGAATTGTAGCTCTGGCGGATAAAAAGCCGGTTTCATCGCAACAGTGGAAAATGTATATGTTCAACCCGAAAAGTACAACTCAGCAGCTGAAAGAAGAACTCAAAGAAACGGGGAGTAAAACTATTGACAAGTTGAAAAACAATACAAAAAAGGCAAAAGATAAAATTAAAAAGTTGTTCAAGTAAATTGGTTTTATATGCATAGACTTGCCGGACAAGTCTATGCATATAATGAAAGGGGGAAAAGTTACTTCTGCAGGATCATTTTCTTTGTATTGGATCCCGCTCCCGTTGTCAGCGTATAATAATAAACGCCTGAAGCAAGTCCATCCGCATTAAATACGGCAGAATGTTTACCAGTGTGAAATTCACCTTCGAGTAATTGTGTTATTTCATTTCCTAGTATATCATATATCTTTAAAGTGATTAGTCCTCTATTTTCCAGCGAAAAACTTATTCTGGTTGATGGATTGAAGGGGTTAGGATAGTTCTGTGAAAGAAAGAAGGAGTTCGGGGTTTCCTCTTTTCCAGTGCCGCTTAATTGTTCCGTGTACTTGAATATTACTCGTCTGGGTATTTGTGAAGCGGCATAACTGTTTTCGAGCGTACCGTTTTCGCTGTGAACATTTAGAGATCCGGTAACCACAAAACTCTTTGCGTCTAAAACGTAATGTTTTCTTTCAGTTGGCTCGAATTTGTATCCGTAATAAAAATTAGTCAAAAAAACTGAAGGAATGATTTCCGTTGCTGTGTTGTTCTCAGGATCAAATTTTACGATTGAATTGTTGAACGAAATAAAATAAAGCGCAGAGCTGTTCCTATCAACATTGATTTCTTTTTCAATACCATAGGTCGGGATTGAGTACTCGGACACTATGGAAAACGACGTGGGATTCACTTTGAAAATCCTTCCAGTTGCCGCATCACCCGGGCATGAAATCAGCAAATGGTTGTCATTCGAGATAACGAGTGAGGAGGGATCCTTTTTTACGGTTATTGTATGAACCACTGAGTCGTTTTTTGTATTTATTACCGATACCGTACTGTCTGAAGATCCGCCGTACAGACTTGTATTCGCAACGAAGATATAGCTGCCGTACGCTAAAATTTCCTGCGGGAAAACACCAACCGGAATTGTTTTAATTTCCGAAAGATCTTCAAGTTTGAGGACTGAAACATACCCTCCGGAGCCATTCGTTACATATATCTTTCCGTTAGTTATTGCCAGCGAGTAAGGGTTGGTACCGAATATGGCGGACTTCAGAACCGTGCCGTTTGTGTCGGCTTTGTATATTTTACCACTGCCGCCGTAATTCCCCTGTTCCACTATATATAAATGATTCTCATACAGGATCAGACCATCCGGGAAAAGACCAAGATTAAAAGGTGAAAAGATGTTTTCGGTATAACTGTTATTTGTTTTGTCCAGCATCGAAAGTTTTGCAGTACCGGGAGAGAAACCTCCTTCGCCAAGGACATATACTTTTGATAATTGTTGTGAAAAGATGAAACTGTTGAACAGCAGTACAATAAAAAATATTTTTATCTTCATTTAGATTCCTTAATAATTCAGTGAAAATTTTATCAGATAATTACGGAGCGGCATCGGATATCCGGATATTACCTGAAAATCCGAGTTGGTTATGTTATTTGCTTCGAGCCTTATTTCCCCCCCGATTTTATAAAGACTAAATTTCCAGAAAATATTTGCATCCAGAATATTATGCGGTGGAAGTGTGATCTTATTCTCCATATCCGCGAACCGCATTCCCGAATGAGTGTAGAAAAAATTTAATCCGTATGAATTCCAAATAAATTGCGCGCTTGCTTTTATACTTTGCCGGGGGACGTAAAATATATATTTATCAAATGATGGATCTGTGGGGAAATCCCTGCTTGTTTTCCGGGCTTCAGTAAATGTCACCCCGCCCGAGAGAGATACGAAAATTTCGTTAAAACTTTTTTGAGTTGTAATATTCGCGAAAGCCACTTTGCTGTATGAGGTTGAGATATTCTTTGGAGTCCAGATAAAAGCTGTTTTTGGTGTCCAGACGATTTTATCAACCGAATTTATATAAGTATACCCCCCTTCCAGCGTCAGGTTCAAGAACCAGGGGAAGATAAGTATTGCGCCGACTTCTGAATTTGTGGATTTCTCCGGGTTGAGGTCGCGGTTTCCTGAATCTTTCCAGTATAAGTCATTAAAGGTGGGGGCTCTGAAATTTGTACCAATATTTGCACGCACATGAAGGTTAAGAGATTTTACCGGGCGTATATTAACTCCGAGCCTGCCGGTGATAACTTCTTTTGAAAGATCAGAGTAATTGTCGAAACGGAGCGAAGGGAAAAATCTGATAAAATCACTTATGTTTACTTCCGATGAAAAGAAAGCACTATGAACATTCCGGTTGACCAGTGAAGCTAATTCCCTGCTTTCAGTTTTTGCGTTCATGAATTCATATCCTGCGCTAAGTTTAATATCGTTAAAATCCGCCCTTAAGTGTGTCTGAAACGAAGTGGCAAGATTCTTATAGACTGAATTAGTGAGTGGCCTTATCCAGTATCGTTGTAAATTATTCTGAAAGCCTAGCGATGCATTCAATGATACTGAGGACGAGAACAGTCTGTAATATGAAAGAATAGAATTCCAGTTTTTGTCAATCTGACCCGATATGGGAGATGGAATACCGGTTTCATGTCCCGGCAGTTCTTTCTCCTGTGATATATAAATAGAAAAGAGCCGGAATCGGGAAAGGGAGTCGGGGAAAAACTGAAGGGTTAATCCGAAATCAAAATTGCTGAAAGAAGAGTTGCTCCTTTCTTTCAGGATATTCCCGGTGCCGTCGTTAAAGTAATATTCGTAATTGCCGCGACCATTTTCCCGGTTAAAGAACATGCCGGCTGAAATACCTTTAAATCCTTTTGATAATTTAAGGAGATGCTTCTCCGTTCTATAGGAAGTTCGCGATGAAGAAAAGTTTACATTCAAAAAATTATCATTTGTCGGGATTCCATTATATTCGGTAAAAACACTTATTACTCCGGCCATTGCATCACTGCCGTATAGTGAACCGGCTCCGTTTCCCTGTATTTCAATTCTTTCAACTGATTCGAGCGGGAGCAGCGAGAGATCGAACACTGAGTTTTGAGCAGAATTCATTTTTATGCCGTCAAGAATTACAAGTGTGTGTTCGCTTCCCATTCCGTTCATACCCGGCATGTTTAGGGCAGGGACAATACCATAGGACTTTATGACCAGGGGATATGCCATGCTTAAGGCATCCGCCAGGCGGGATCCGTTTACGGAGGAGAGTTTTATTTTGTCCAATACCTCTATCCTTGAAGGAGTGTGTATGACTTTTGTCTCCATTCTTCCCGCAGTCACCACAACCTGTTCAAGCGAATAGTTGAATTTGTACTCGGTTGAATCAGGATCAGACACAACTCTGCTAAGAGTTGCATTTGCGCAATTCTGGAGCAGATAAATGATGAGAAAAATACAAACAGTTTTTATAGACAACATTAAAACAAAAAAGCCTTATTTCTTCTTCATGGAATTGAACTTATAAAGAAAGAAATAAGGCATTTCTTCGATACAATTCTCTTTTCCCACGAAGATAATTGATTGAATACTTAATGGCAGGTCTCCTGACTCAAGAGTAAAAACCCGGTTGCCTTCCCATCATTAAAGACAGTGGCGTGGTGGGTTCATTCTGAACATCTCTTTTACAGTTGCGGGGACAGTTACGGAATTTTACCGTATTCCCTATTAATGCAATAATGCAACCATTAGTAAATATTTTAAAGAACTAAGCAAAGTTAAATAATTTCCGGTCAACGGCAAAAGAAGAAATCAAAATAAAGAAGAAATTTCAGGATCAAGATGAAAACCGGACTATGACTTTGTTTTCAAAGCCCGTCTGATTTTTTCTTCGGTCTCGGGTTTGGCGGTATAGCTGATCTCGGCGAAATCGTTAGTGTATTTTATTTCTGTTACATTTGCAAGACTATGGATTAACGAAATCAGCTTCGAGTCCGTAATTTTAAGTTTAATTCGTTTTTGACTGAATTCGTCTGTGATAATTCGCTTGATTTTGTTACGCAAGCTGCTGATGTTAATTCCCTTGAATGCCGAAATAATCAGGGAATCGGGATATTTATTGTAGAGATACTGGATTTTATTTTTGTCCTGAACAAGATCAATCTTGTTGAATATTTTTATGACCTGTTTTTTAGCGCACTCAAGATCCTTCAAAGTTGAATTAACAACCTCGATATGATCCTCATAATAATCATTCGAAATATCTATAATATGCAGAAGGATGTCTGATTCCCTAACCTCGTTAAGGGTGCTTTTAAATGAAGCTACCAGGTGATGGGGAAGTTTTCGGATGAATCCAACTGTATCGCTAATAAGCACATTAAGGTTCTTTTCCAGTTCCAGAGTGCGGGTTGTGGAGTCCAGTGTGGCAAAGAGTTTGTTTTCTGCCAGAATATTCTCCTTCGTAAGCATATTGAAAAGTGTTGATTTCCCTGCATTTGTATAACCGATCAGAGAAATTCTCACAAAATCTTTTCTTTTACGGGTTTGGGTGATTCTTTGTGATTCGATTTTGTCGAGTTTATCCTTGAGCAGCGCAATTCTTTCTTTTATTATTCTGCGATCGGTTTCGATCTGAGTCTCTCCTGGTCCCTTTGTGCCAATACCGCCGAATTGTTTGGAGAGGTGCGTCCATGCACGGGTTAGGCGAGGCATCATATACTGCAGCTGGGCAAGTTCAACTTGCGTTTTAGCCTCCTTGGTCTTTGCCCGACCGGCGAAAATATCCAGAATGAGAGCACTTCTGTCAATAATTTTCCGGTTTATCAGTTTTTCAAGATTTCTTATTTGCACAGGAGTCAGGTCGTCATCAAAAATCACAAGTGATATATCGTTTAGTTCGGCCAGTTGGGCAATTTCTTCCGCTTTCCCCCGTCCGATATAAAATGCACTGTCCATCGCTTGTTTATCCTGAACAATCTTAAAGACAGTATCCGCTCCGGCAGTGTATGCCAGTTCTTCGAGTTCATCAAGATGTTCGCTTACCGTTTCTTTTGAAATATCTTTAGTCTTGAGGGCTACGAGAATTGCTTTTTCTTTTGTGGGTTTTAATTCTATCAAATCTTTATTATATATAATGTGCGTGATTAATTCCTGTTACCATAACCCCGGCTTGATGCATACTTATGAAGTTTAGTAAATAACATTTTCCTGGCTCTGTGGAGACGCGATCTTACGGTTCCTACGGGGCAGTCAATAAAATCGGCAATCTCTTCATAACTGAATCCCTCGATATCCGATAGAATAACAACCGTACGAAAATCCTCCGGAAGAGATTCAATTGCTCTGGAAACCTCATCGTCCAAAAGATTGTCGAAAATTTCTCTTTCCAGATGAGCGTCGTCAGTAGTGGAAGGTTTGACGTTTTCGTAAAAGTTCTCCACGTCCTCATAATCAATTTTATCAGGCTCTTTTGTGTTTTTCCGGTATGAATTGATATAGGTGTTTTTAAGAATTCTGAACAACCATGCTTTGCAATTAGTCCCTTTTTCGAACTTATCCCAGAACCGGTAAGCGCGCATATAAGTTTCCTGGATAAGATCATTCGCGTCATCCGAATCTCCTGTCATCCTATAAGCAAAGTTATACAGGGCATCCATATGGGGAATGGCTATCTGCTGGAATTCCTCGTGTATTTTATTTCCGTTATTTTTCACGCACCTTACTGTTTGATGACCGGTTAATTTTATTAAGTCGGGCTTATTTGCCGGCGGGTTGAAGGGGAAATGAATACCCAAATACCGGTATCTCAAATAAGCCTCTTTTAAAGTTCCCTAATTTACAAAAATTTTTTAATTTATTTCGTTAGGAAATTCTAAAAGCTTAAAAAGATACCCATTAATGAGTAAAAATTGTTTTTTTTCTCCATTTTTAAATATTAGCGGGGTGCGATTTCCTAAGGAGAAAATACTTTTTTCCTCCATCAAAGGGGATTTTATCCCAACAAATAGGGATTTCCCGGGTGGTTGTTGGACTGGATTCGGTGCTGTCCGGAAACAACTGCCAGCTGGTACATTGCCGTTCCGGTTGTCTTTCTTGATTTCTTCTTCGCTTTCGAAAAATGAGATCTGATCGAGCGCGACTGGTTCTGCCACATGACCGGTGAGATCGAATTCATCAAGACCAAAGCGTGTTGAAAGGTCTCCTATTTCAATAACTCCGCTGCTCAATCGGGAAGAATTGTCCCTGTTCCCTCCACGGGAAATACCCAAGTCAATTTTTCTAAAAGTGGAATCTGTCCTAACCAGAATATTGCGCAGAACCAGGTCATAAAGCACTTCATCATTAAAAGGAAGGTTATTATATTGAGTAAAATCAAATTTCAAGTAATTCTCCGTTGCGATTGACGAGAAAGCGTTAAGCAGTATTAGGAAATTTAATTTACGTATAAACATTTTATTGGCATCGTTCTTCCAACCACCCGATTCAATTAGTATCGTACTTGTTCCGCGGGACTGAAAGTTATCTCCAAAAGCCCGTGGTTCGAAATCATCGGAGTATTTTCCAATGTGGCCGGGAATAAAAATGGATAAATTGAATGTCAGCTCGCTAATTAGTCTAATTGCATTTCCCCTTATTGAATTGATGTTTTTTTCATGATCGAAGGCCGGAGCCAGGAATGAGATAGTCGCTTGCTTGTAAGTCTGTCCCGCTGTTGATAAATAATTCTGGTCGTGAAGATTAAATCCGAAATCCGCTTTGATTGAGTCAAAAGAATCAGAAAGAATTTGTGCTTCGGGAGTCGTCATTCTCAACGCATCCCGGTTGATATCAATATCCAGTGCACTTCTTCTTTTAAATTGTTCCGCACCGTCAGGGTTCAACATCGGAAGGAAATAAAGGGATAGTTTTTCGGTAATTAAATCCCGGAGTTCCTTAAACTCCGTTCCCTGATATCTCAGAAAATTAAAGATGTCAAAGATAGCCATGGTAGCTGTAGGTTCATCTCCGTGCATTTGCGACCAAAGAAAAACTTTTTTGTTGCCGTTCCCATATTTTATTAAGGAAATATCCCGTCCTTGTAATGAACGCCCGGCTAAGCGCAATGTGAAACGATCGTCTTCCTTTATTTTATCAATAAGCGGAAGGATGGTCTCATACTTAACGAATTTATCCTTAAATAACCCTTCTTGAAAGAGGGGATACGAATGATATAAATTGTTAATATCCGTGAAACTTTGAGGTTTCAGAGTATTAATAAAAATAAAAAATACTAAAAAAAAGAAATATCTGTGTTTCATCCATATGCTCGCTAAAAATATTGTATAAAAATAAATCATTCTTTTGATATAAACAAATATTTTGTACTTTATTTAACTTTTTATACATTTAAAATGGATTTATAATACTTTACGGTGTAAATAAAAATATCATAAGCCAAAGATGAAATTTCATGTCCTCATCTATGATGAACAAAATTCAATACCTGCTTCTGTAGTTAAGACAATAACACGCTTTTCATATGATACAAAACGCTGCAGTGATATGAATAAAATTTTTCACTTGCTGGAAAAATATGATCCCCCTATTCTTGTAAGTGATCCTGAAAAGAATTTCTGCAATGAAATTGAATTATTGAGAAAAATTCAACTCCATAATCCTGATCTGGTAATAATTTTATTTTTGAATTCCGATAATTATTTTAAAGCATTGAAAACATTAAGGTTTGGAAGAGTTGAGTTCATAATTAAACCGGTTGATATGGACTTCATACAAAGGATTTTAAGGAATAACTTCGAGATCATAAAAAATAAAATTGAGAACTCACGACTAAATGAGGTTGTAAAAATTCATGATCCCTATCACGAGTATTTTAAACGAGACAGATCTACCGCTAAAATGGTTTCAATAATTGAAAGAATAGCAAAGAATGTGAATAATCCGGTTCTGATAAGAGGAGAGCAGGGTACCGGTAAGGCTTCGACTGCAAAATTTATTCATCTTGAAAGTTCAAGAAAAGAAAAACCGTTTGTTAGTATTAATTGTGCTTATCATACAAATTTTGCATTGTCAGCAGAACTTTTTGGAAGCGAAAATGAAAAGAACAAAGCAGGCATTAACAGACTTAAACTTGGAAAGTTGGAACTTGCTGATGGCGGAAGTCTTCTAATTGAAAATATTGATCGACTGCCACTGAATTTACAGCAGAGGCTGCTTGATTTTATTCGCTCTAAAAAATTCAAAAGAGATGGGGGGAAAAAAGAAATCTGGACCGATGTAAGAATTATTGGATCATCATGTCTTTGTTCCGATAATAATGAACAACAGATTGTTTCCGGGGACTTAGCTTCGGAGTTCTCAGGTGCCATGATCACCCTTCCTCCTTTAAGACTTCGCAAGGATTTAATTCCATATTTTATTAGTATCTTTGTAGAGGAGTTCTCCCGAAGGTGTGAAAAGAAGATTAATAAGATTGATTCTTCTGTATTTGGTTTTTTCAACAATTTAGAGTGGCGTGGCAATATTAAGGAACTCCGGGCAACCGTTGAATTAGCTGTTATGCTGGCGAAGAGAGAAGAACTTTTTGCGGAGGACTTTTACTTTATTCAGACCCTGAATAAAAACGAAGAAAATACACCGGATGAACTTATAATTAAATTACCTTTAAAAGGGATGGAAATGAACGCTGTTTTAAAAGAGGTAATTTTAAAGACGTTGGAAATTGCAAAAGGAAATAAGACAAAAACCGCCCGAATTTTGGGAATTACCAGATCCAGATTATTATACAGAATTAAGCAACTGGGAATTTTAGATAAAAAAGCAAGGAAATAAAGCAAAAGGAATTTATATTTGTACCTTTCGCGGTGTAAAAATCGGGTAAAAAGTGGGGAAATTAAGAGGAAATCCGAGCAAAAACGCGTTTATTTTATTAAATTAAAAGAATTATCAATAATTTATTTGATTTTTAAATCTTTTTTTACGTATTTTGAGTACTTAAACTATAAAAAATATGGATTTCAGTGACAAAAAGCACAAGAAATGGAATTCTTAATAATTAACTTGAACATAGAAATTATAATAACTTATTTTTTTTCAACTAACTTATATTGGGAGGCTCTATGAGAAAACTCTTCATGACGTTTTTTCTGTTCTTTTTCATGATTACTGTTGCCTTGGCTCAGACCCCTTATGTAAATATTCCGATAACAGTTAAAGACAATGATGGTACTGACTCGACTGTTATTTATTTTGGAATTGATCCATCAGGGACTGACGGCATTGATGCAAGTCTTGGCGAAATTTCACTTCCACCTGAACCCCCGGCGGGTTCATTCGAAGCCAGATTTCTGAACGCAGGTGGTTCGAATCTTGGATTTGGTAGTTATAAAGATTATAGATTTGGTAATAGCTCATCTATTCTTTTTGGCAAGGAATACCAATTTAAGGCGCAGAAATCTGCTGCAGCCACAACCAACTCATTTAGATTTGGTGATTTACCGCTTGGCGTTACCGGTTCATTTAAGTTGTCTACTTCTTTAACTTATGAACCAATCGTTCCCGGAACGGTTTATACTTATGGCGGACCTTCATTTATAGTTGATATTAAAATCGACTATGTTATGACAATACCCGCTGTTCCAGTACTTTTTGCACCACCATCAGGTTCGATAATATTCGGATCACAAGCATTTTTGACGTGGTATAAATCATTCGGAGCAGCATCCTACGATGTTCAAGTTGCGAATGATCCGGGATTTACAACCGGTGTTCAGAATTTCACAGGTGTTTTAGATTCAACTCAGGTATTAACTACCGTAGTACCAGGGCTTACTTATTACTGGAGAGTAAAAGCTAACAATGTACAAGGAAGCAGCGCATTTTCAGGTGCCTGGAACTTCAGTGTAGCTTTAGCTCCTGTTCTGAATTCACCAGCCAATGGTTCGATTGGAGTACTCAATCCAATCACACTAAAATGGTATAGCGTTCCCGGTGCAACCAGTTATTCAGTTTCAATTGAAAGTGCAGGACCGACATTAAGATATTACATTAATGTAACAGACACAACAGATTCAATTACCTTACCTTTAGGAGAGACATATTCATGGAAAGTGAACGCACATCAAGGCAGTGACTCCACCGGCTATTCACCTACATGGACATTTTTAACAGGCAGTGCTCCTACAACTGTAACATTATTAGAACCGCCAACCGGTTCAAGTTGTGTTACTCTGACTCCTACGTTCAGATGGACATCAGCAATGGGGACACTTCCAATAAGCTATACGGTATTCTTATATGACGGTTCCATGGTTGTGGATTCAGCGACTACTTCTGATACCACACTCACCTGGGCTGCCCCTCTGATGGGGAATTTCATTTACAACTGGCAAGTCCGAGCATCGAACATAGCCGGTTCCTCACTTTCCACGATGTGGAATTTCACGACCGGTAGTGTTGCCTCAGTTCCGGTTTTAACAACTCCAGTTGTTGATTCGATAACTCCAATTGTAGTTGACCTTATTTGGGAAGCAGCAACAGGTTGTGCTCCTATTAGTTATGCAGTGCAGGTATTTGATTTAACAACCAGTACCTACGCCGTCTCCAATCCAAGTGTTCCCGGAACATCAGTTACGGTTAACTTAGCTGCCGGAAGAACATATCAGTGGAGAGTAAGGTCGATCAACGACTTTGGACAGAGTGCATGGTCAGGCTGGAGAAGGTTCTACACCGGACCAGCACCGGCAACGCCAACACTTTTATCCCCTGCATGTGATTTCGTATCACCAACTCCTCAGGTAACATTTGTATGGTCATCCTCAGTGGGAGCCACGGGATACACAATTCAAATAGATGAAAGCGCAAGCTTCATTAATCCATTGGTTGTAAATTTCACAACAACAGATACAACTTACTCCTTCACTGGCACGCAGGGACAGGTATTATACTGGAGAGTCCAGGCGTTAAATGCAAATTATCTTACTTCAAGTCCGTTCACAGCTGCTTGTAAGATAACAATCGGTGCTTTACCTGTTGCACCTACTCTAATTGAACCTGCAAACAATTCAGTTAATGTACCAATTGATGTAACCTTTGACTGGTCAACAGTTCCATATGCAACTTCTTATACTTTATACTATTATTTGAAGGATGGACTGGACACAGTAATGGTAGTTACTGACACAACTTCGACACATTCTGTTACCGGACTAGCTCAATATAGTACTTATTACTGGTATGTAACAGCAACAAACTCATTCGGTACGAGTGCACCTTCAGCAACATGGCAGTTCACAACAATGTGGTATTATCCACCGACCTGGTTTGGTAATCTGATAATTAAAGATTTCAGTCCAGTACCTGACAGCGTGGCTATTACATTCGGATTGCATATGGAAGCTACAGACGGAATAAATGCACCTCTTGGTGAATATCCTCTGGTTCCAATGCCACCGGCAGGAACAATGAATGCAAGATTTGAATTACCGGGAGCTACGGTTTATTCTTACAGGGATTTAAGGAATGATACCTTAAGCACAGTTATCTGGAGATACAAATTCCAGCCTGATGCACATGGATATCCATTAATTATTAAATGGAATATTGATAACTTCCCATCAGGAAGCTTGTTTATGAGAGATCCAAGTAACACAGAGGGTCTTGGGAATATCGACATGAGGACTGTCAGCCAATTCACTTTAGTTGATACAACAGTCAGATATCTTGAGATCTACTATACAAAGACAACATGCGTTGATGTATCATTATCGAATAATTTCAAACTTGTTTCAGTTCCGTTGAAAACTGATAACATGAAATATCCGAGTGTATTCGGAGGATTTGCAACTTCAATGTTCTCCTGGAATATTACAGGCAGCTATTACTCAATATTCTCACCCGATTCCAACATGGTAAATGGTAAAGGCTACTGGTTAAACGGACCAGCCGGAACAGTTACAATCTGTGGTATGAAGGTTGGAAACAGTGTACCGATACCTGTTAAGACAGGATGGAACTTAGTTGGTATCTACGAAACCAATGTACCAGCAAATTTACTTGTACCTTCAGCACCAACCTTACTAACTGACGGTATATACTATCAGTGGATGGAAAACGGTACAGGATACAATTCAACAACTACTCTAAAGGTTGGAGCAGGATACTGGATCCAGGCAAATGCAGACGGTCATCTTTTGATAAATATGCCGAAAGACGGTGTGGTTTATGCTGATAACACAAGCACGACAGCTCTTGACAAAGTTAAAGAGACCTGGAGCAAGATCAGTATTGAAACCTCAGAAGGTGTAAGAACACTTTATATAAGTGATAAGGCTGACAATGATGTGAACTTCACATTGCCACCTCCACCTCCTCCAAGCGTTCTTGATGCAAGATTTGCAACAGGCAGGATAGCAGAGGATCTGACCCAGCCACGCAGAATAGTGATTAACTCAACTGTTTATCCAGTGAGAATCAAAGTTGACGGTATGGATATCAGTGTTAAAGATACAAAGGGCGGAAAGATTATTAATGGTTCCGTGAGAAGCGGTGACTATATAGTGATTTCCGATCCTAGCGTAAAAGAAATTCTGGTTTCCAGGTTCGAAATGCCGACGGAATTCGACATGATGCAGAACTACCCGAATCCGTTCAATCCTTCAACGATGATTAAGTTTGCTCTGCCGGTTGATGCAAAAGTCACCGTAAGAGTTTACGATATGGTTGGACAGGAAGTTACTCAGCTTATATCTGAGCAACTAACAGCAGGTTATCATCAAGTTGAATTCAATGCAAATCAACTGTCAAGCGGTGTTTACTTCTACAGAATCGATGCAATCGGTTTGAACGGTAAAGACTACTCCTCAGTTAAGAAAATGATGCTGCTTAAGTAATAGCAGTAGCTATTAAAAAGAAAGCCGGGTCTTAAGACCCGGCTTTTTTTATATTCTAAATGAAATTATCGGATAAATCCGGCTATGTCTTTAGTGTAAATGTTTCTCCGATACTTCCAATTCCTAATTGCAGATTGTAATTTTGATAAGAGGAAGCAAGCCAGGAGAGGGGTTCATCAATGGGTTCAGAACTTTGCTTGAATGTGTTGCAATGAATTGGGATAAATACCCTGGCATCCATGTCTTTTGCCATTTGCAAAGCTTCTTCGGGATTACAATGGTTTCGTTTCCAGGGATTATAGGCTCCGATTGGCATAATTGCGATGTCCACTTTCTCACCGGAATCTTTCAATTTTTCTGTATATGCAGTATCCCCTCCAAACAGAATCCGGATTCCGCTACGCTCAAGGATATAAGCATTAAAGCTGCGTCCATCTTTATGAAATCCTTTTGAGCGGTCTTTTTCCCAAGGGTAACGCCATCCAAAGTGCTTTACTTCAAGCGCCTTGATATAAGTTGAAGCAGTGTTAGTTTCATCACCCCAGTCAAGAACTTTTAGACTTTTCCAATCAAGTTCGTCAACCACATCCTTGGTATTATATGCCACAACAACATCAATCATTCCCGGATATTTTTCCGTGATAGCCGATAAAGTCTGCATATCAGTATGGTCCATGTGAACATGAGAGAGCAGGATCAAGTCTGGTTTGGGCAATTCATCTACAGTTAATGCCGGAGGCGTTAATCTTGAGGGACCAATTGTAGCTCCGAGAAAACTCACTCCCACTCTTTGAAAGAGCACCGGATCTGTGATTATTATTTTACCGAAAAAATTTATAATGACAGTAGAGTGACCAAGCCAGGCAATATTAATATCCGTATCTTTCCACAATGAAGGATTAGGGCGGAATTTCAATGTATTTGCATAAACCACATCGGATGTCAGGAGCGGAGAAAGCAGAAGAGATCCGGCAGCAAATTTGGATACTTTTGAAATAAATTCACGTCTTTTCATTTTGATATTTTAACTATTCTCATTTTTTTATGGTAAACAGAAAAAAGATAAAATGAGTTCTTTTTATGGGAGTTTTCCTTTAAGCAATTCCTCCGCTAAGCGATTCATTTTGTAAAGATCTCTAATAGCCTCAATCATACCCTCATTGTGGACACTCACAGTTCTGTTTGCTTCGGTTGTGAAAATAAAATTGCTTGGAAGACTTTCAAGATTACCATCAAAAGCAAGTCCCACAATTTCTCCTTTAACATTAATTACCGGACTTCCCGAATTTCCACCGACAATATCGCATGTTGAAATAAAATTCAAGGGAGTACTCAGGTCAAAGTTCCCGGGCAAATTTTCCCACACAGGTGGAAGATTGAAGGGGAATTTTTTCTCAAAGGAATGATGTCTATCAAGCACACCATAGAATGTAGTTTTTACCGGAGCACGTGTACCATTATAGTCATATCCCTTCACAATTCCATCCGCGATTCGAAGCGTAAAAGTTGCATCCGGAGGAATGGCATCCCCAAAGACCTCATAAGCTGCGAGTCCCAATTCCTGATTCAGAAGGGCTTCGCGGTCTCTTAGTTCATTGTTTTTCTTCCTGAGGTTGTCTAATTTGTCCTGTGTGAGGAGTATAAATTGAATAAAGGGATCATCAATTTTTATGAAGTTGTCGTAGCCTTTTTTCAGAGCATCAACAATAAAATCACTATTAAAAAGTTTTGTTTTATTCAGGACATAGTTTAACGCATCTTCATTACGAAGACCGTTGCAGAAATTTTTTATTACTTCATGCTCGGCACCAAGAAGTCGGTAGAACATTCGAATATCAGCGAGGAGTATTTCCTTCTGAATAGCATCATCTCGCTTTTTTTCGAGGATATCAGTTATCAGTTTAGACAGGTTGTTGTCCTTGTACATCTCATCGCGTTCATCGGATTTCTTTTTTGTTTGGTCAGCTATTTTTAAAAATTCTCTTGCAATGGTAAAATGATCGGAAGTGTAGAATGGATTTAATGAAAAAGCGAAAGACTCTTTAGCAAATGATTTCGCTTGTTCGCGGGATTTTTCAATATCGTCCCAAATGTGAAAGTATTTCTGTTTGAGTTGAAAGTCTTTTTCAATTCGAGCTTTAAAATCTCTTTCAAATGCAACTTTGCGTGCGATAAGATAAGGATCGTTGAGACCTTGGTAGGTACCCTCATAAACCTTCAAGGAATTCCCGACAGAGTAAAGTCTGCTAACCAGGACATAATCTTCCGTGTTATTATCCATTACTTTTTTGTAGTAGACTTGATAGAGGTCTTTTAGAATATCTGTAAGCATAGGATATTGAACATCGCGGTTATAAAGAATTTGAGCTATGGTATTAAGTCTACTTGTTCTTCCAGGATTCCCGACAACGAAAACCACATCATCTTCCTTGGGTCCGGAAAGACTCCATTTAAAGTAGTATTTAGTTTTTAGTGGTTTATTATCGTCGGAATAGACTCTAAAGAAAGTACAGTCAAGTCCATAGCGAGGGAATGTAAAATTATCGAAGTCTCCTCCTAATTTAGCAGTGCGAAGATCAGGAGCAAAAACAAGACGAACATCGTTATAACGTTTATAACCGTATAAAGAATACTTCCCCCCATTATAAAGAGAAACAATTTCGTAGATAAGTTCGGGGTTGTTATTTAATTCGTTTCTGGTTATTTCGGCAATTTTTTTCTCCTTTAGGGAGATTTTATCTTTGTCGGTTTGTCCCTCGTTCATTGCAGATATTATTTGATTCGTAACATCGCGGATTAAGATTAACTGGTTAACAAAAATACCAGGCATTTTTCTTTCTTGTTCAAGAGAATTGGCGATGAAACCATCGCGGAGCAGATTTTCACCTTCTTTCTGGACCGATGGAAGATTCTCGCGGGCACAGTGATGATTAGTCATAATAAGTCCATCCTCGGAGACAAACGAAGCACTGCACCAGTTAGCAAATTTCAAAGCTGATTTACGCACATTTTCAAGCCATTCATCAGTTGGAGTAAAATTATATTGCTGTTGAAAATAAGAGATAGGAGGGTTCTCGAAAGTCCACATTTTACCCATATCAAACTTTTGAGCTTTGACCGTATCATAATTGATGTTGGAGTAAAGATTCTGTGCGTTAGCAGATGTAAAAAGGATATAGATAATTACTAAAGAAAAAAGATATTTTTTCATTGCTTTCCTTATGAAGTGATTAAAATTTATTTGCCAGTAGCATCACCTTTAATGGCGCGCCATATTGTAAGAAAGATAATCTGGAGGTCAAGAGTAAATGACCAATTTTCGATATACCAGATATCAAATTCAATTCGTTTTATAATTAATTGTTCATTTTTAACGGGGTTTGGGTGATCACCTCTTAAACCGTGAATCTGAGCCCATCCAGAAATTCCCGGTTTAACCAAATTTCGAAGTCTTATTTCCTCAATAAATTCCTTATATTGTTCATTATATAAAACAGCATGAGGACGAGGACCCACCACGGACATATCTCCTTTGAGAACATTAATGAACTGAGGGAGTTCGTCCAAATTGAATTTTCTAAGAAATTTGCCTACTGATGTGATACGTGAGTCATTTTCGGAAACAGGGATGAACTTGTCCGAATCAGGGGCAATAAACATTGTCCGGAATTTATAACAAATGAAAGTGCGATTGTGTCTTCCAATACGTTTTTGTTTAAAACAGATTGGTCCTTTTGAGTTCAGCTTTATAATTAAGGCAACCACAGGAATAAGCCAAGAGAGAATCAACACCGTGGCCAGAATAGAAGTGATCACATCAAAAGTTCTTTTAACGAAACGCCATTGGAATTCCTCCAGTGGAATAGAACGAACAGAAATAACCGGGATATTACCAAGGGTGCTTATCTGGAATTTTTTTGAGACAAAACGAAAGTAATCCGGAATTATATGAACACCCACTGCATTTTTGTTACAAGTTTTTACAATTGTATCAATCGATTCCGTTGGGGCATCAGAATTTGAAATGAAAACCTCATTAACTGATGGAATGAATTCATTAATTTGGTCAAGGGTTCCCAGGACATCCGGATCTGAGGAATAGTTATCGAGATAGCCAAGGACGATATAACCGAAATCCGGGTTAGCTGAGATCAGATTTCCCATTTCTCGACCGACTTTTCCGCCACCAATAATAAGGACTTTCTTAATGCTTTTCCCTTTCTTCCTGAGTATTGTCATAACTTTCTTGAAGAAAATGTGACGAAGTGAAAGCAAAATCAGTAGAAAGAACGAGTACAACAGGATGAAATTACGAGTAAAAAATCCTTCTTTAACAATGAATATAAAAAGGATAGAAGTAATAGCCTGAAAGACTATAAGTTTTAACAAACTTGTAAGTTGGAAGGCAAAAAGTTTGAGATGGTCGTTATAGAAATTTAGTGAGTTGGCAACAAAAATCCAGATTAGGTTCAGGATAAACAGAAGTATGAAAAGAAAACTCTTTGTGAGAAAAAGCTCAAGAGACTGAGCCAAGATCCCTGCTAATATAAAAGAGAGGTTCAGAAGCAAGAGGTCGGTAAAGATTTTAATGTTCTTTAAGGACTTTTCATTTACAATCATAGCTTTTGCACGCGGTTAAAAAAGAATTCTGATTTTTCAGTAATAAAAGCCTGGATATTTTGTTCAAAGTTTTTCCTGGAGAACGCGATTGAAGAATTTCGGATTTCTTCGGGATTAAGAGTATCTTTGATTTTTTCAAATTCAGTAACCGCATTTATTATTCCTTCAGGAGTTTGAGAAGAAAAATGGAAACCATTTTTATTATTAATAACAGTTTCAGCAGTCCCACCACGATCAAGTGCGATTACCGGAGTTCCACAAGCGAGAGCCTCGACCACGGTTATCCCAAAATCTTCTTCTGCCGGGAATATCAAGGCTTTAGATTTTTCCAAGTAATTTTTCAGTTCTTCCGTCCGAAGATAGCCCAGAAGTTCAATATTTGGAGTAGCAAGAGATTTAATTCTTTTAGCGTCCGGGCCGTCCCCTACTACGAGTAATTTATGTTGTGGCATCTTTGCGAAGGCTTCAACAACGATATCCATTCGTTTATATGGTACGAAACGGGAAATGGCGATGTAATAATTATCCTTGTAAGGTTGAAGGGAGAACTTGTGAATGTCCACCGGCGGATAGATAACCGTTGCATCGCGGTTATAAGTTTTTTTTATTCGATTAGCTATGTAGTGAGAATTAGCGATGAAAAAATCAGGTCTATTGGCAGTGGAGGAATCCCATTGACGGATCTTGTGTAGAACATATTTCGCCCACATACCTTTAAGCCCTTTGGTGAGGTTTGCTTCCCGGAGATATTGATGATAAAGATCCCATGCATATCTGATAGGGGTGTGACAATAGCAAACATGCAATTGATCCCACCTGGTTAATGCACCCTTTGCCACACTGTGTGAACTTGATATTATAATATTATAACTGCTTAAATCGAATTGTTCAACTGCAAAGGAATATAGGGGGAGGTAAAATGTGCGTTTTGATTTTGCGAACGGGAGATTTTGGATAAAAGAAGTGTGAGCATTTTTACCTTTGAGTATTGTATCCCGATCTGCTTTTTCAAGGAAATCAATAAGGGTAAATACCTCGGCTTCGGGATAAATGTTGGTGAAGGATTCAACACATTTTTCGGAACCCATATAGTTTACTAGCCACTCATGTACAATTGCAGTCTTCAATTATTTTTATGTCATTAATAAAGTGAAAAATCTTATTTATTAATTTAATGATTTTAACAGCATTTACATAATTTCAGGGCAAAATTAGTGGATATAGCGTTTTTGTTTGAGGCTATAAACTTAAAAGAAGGAAATTTCCAAGATTAAGAGACGCATACAAAAGTTGAAAAAACTTCAGATAACGGACTCAGAACGGAAGCAGAACGGAAGCAGAACGGAAGCAGAACGGAAGCAGAACGAAGCATTATCAGTTTAGCTAGTTAATCATTTAACATTTTATGTGTGAGAGGGGGAGACATAGAAAAATGGATTTATTTGAGAGTTTTGTTTTGGCTAAACGTGATTTTGTCTTATATTAGCTGTTTATAAATTTAGCTATCGGTCAATAGGTAATATTTAAAGAATAAATTAAATATCTTGGTAATTGAGAAAAGTATCTGTAATTATTGTAAATTATAACGGTAAACATTTTCTGAAGGATTGTTTAGATTCTTTAATGGAGCAAAGCTTTAAAGATTTTGAAACAATTATTGTGGATAATGGGTCAACAGATGGAAGCGGGGAGTACATCAAGGAAATATATCCGTGGGTAAGACTCGTTGAAATACAGGAGAATTTAGGGTTTGCAGGTGGAAATAACGAGGGAGTAAGGGTTGCGGAGGGGGAATTGATAGTTTTACTGAATAATGATACAATATTGGAGCAAGATTGGTTAATGGGATTGGTGAATGCTGTGGAACCAAATGATGTGGCTATAGCATCCTCACTGATACTGACTGATGGAATCCCGGCGAAATATTATGAAAAGAATGGATCACTTAACCTATTTGGCCATAATATCATGAGTATTTTCAATAAATCAGAGAATATTTTTTATTGCGGGGGAGCTTCATTGATTTATAAGAAAAAAATTTTAGATATTCCCTTTGATGAGGATTATTTTGCGTATAGTGAGGATGTGTATCTGGGAATGCGGGCGAGATTTATGGGGTACAGGATCAGGCATACAAATGAATCCAAGTTAAGACATATAGGTGGCGGGACATTCCGAAAAGAAAAGAATGAGAGGTTGACCTATTATCAAGAGAGGAACAGGTTATTAAATTTCTTTTTATTCTTTAGTATCAAATCTCTTATTAAGATGAGTCCATATTTTCTGTTGAATTTATTAATTAAACTAGCGGGTTCATTGTTTCCTAATAAATATTCATTTACCGGGGTTGTGAAGGCATACAAGGATCTACTTGATTCACGTGTGATGATTAAGAATAAGAGGAGTAAGTTAAAAAAAGAAATCAAAGTTCATGAAGAAGAAGTAATAAGATGGATGACATGTAAAATATTCAATGAAGAGACACGTCATGCAAGAGTAATAAATAAAATATCTGAGTTTTATTGCAGAATTGTGAATCTAAGGACCATTGAGATTGAAGGGGAGTGCAGATGAAGGTGGAGGGGTTAGTTACTATAATTGTTCCGTGTTATAATTCGGAAAAGTTTATTGCGACAACATTAAAAAGTATTGAGGAACAGACATACAAAAATTGGGAATGTATAATTATTGATGACGGATCGAAGGACGGGAGTTCGAAGATCGTTAAAGGTTTTGAAGAGAGAGACAAACGGTTTAAATATTTTTTTCAGAAAAATCAGGGAAGTGCAGCAGCAAAAAATGCGGGAATTGAAAAAGCGAAAGGAGATTTCATCCAGTTTTTAGATGCTGACGACATAATATTAAGGGATAAATTAAAAATATGCGTGGATAAATTGGAAGAATTACCGGAAGCGGATATTGTTTATACGGAATATTGTTTTTATTCACAGGTTAGTTTATCTGAGAACAAGAGAATGGAGGATGATGGTTATTTTTATCAGACATTACCTGTTAAAATTCCATCTAATGATGCTGTTTTTTCTTTTATTTCTCATTGGAATATAGATTTTATAATCCCTATACACTCTTACCTATTCCGGAGAAGAGTTTTTGAAGAAATTAAGTTTGATGACAGGTTTAAGTCATTTGCGGAAGATCTTTACTGTTGGATAATGATTGGGCAGAGGGGATTCAAGTTTGAGTATTTAGGAGAAGTGATGGCTGTATACCGACAAACCCAGGAATCATCCACTACAAAGGAAACAGCGATAATTGATTCGAAAATAGCGATGACAGATTACCTGATCAAAGATGAAAGGTTCAGAAAATATCAGGATGAAATAAGGAAAGTTAACCACTTTTTCAGGCAGCGTTTGGTGATGGGAAAGTTCATGGAGAAAGATTTTAAGAAGGGGATAAGAATATTAAGAGAAGAACTGAAATACTCTACTTTTAAGGATATGATAAAAATGGGAGGGTGGTTTTCCCTGATGATTTTTTTCAAGAAGGAAACCGTGGTAAAAATGAGGCAATGGATAATAAAAAATACACCCATCAAATGGGGAGGATGGTCTAGTTTTCGATTATGGACACCCCCGTATAAAATAAAGATGTAAAATGGTATCGGTAATTATAGTACAATATAATGGCTTAACTCTGACAAAAGAAGCTATAAAGTCTTTTATGCGGTGGCATAAATCATTAAATTATGAAATCATATTAGTTGACAATGGATCGAAGGATTTTAACAGAAAAGAATTTGTGAATGATTTTCCCGATTTGAAGATATTCGAATTGAAAAAAAACGAGGGTTTTGGTAAAGCTAATAATCTTGGAGCAAAATCTGCAAGCGGAGAAATACTTTACTTTCTTAATAATGATACAATAACGAATGAGGAATATCTTTCAAAAGTCGAGGACAGATTTAACAAAGATCCAGAAGTTGGTATTCTGGGTCCGAGATTATTAAATCCAGATAATACATATCAGTTGTCGCATGGTAAACTCCCAAGTTTTCTGAGAGAGATCAGTGATAAATTGGTTTACTTTGTATTTGAAAAAAAGTGGGAACTTCCTGTAAAAATGCTGGTAGCAAGATTTGATAACGAGCAATATACAGGTTGGGTAACCGGAGCAGCAATGTTTGTTAGGAAAAGTGTTTTTGAAAAGATTGGTGGTTTTGATGAAAATTTCTTTATGTACTTTGAGGATAAGGAGTTATGCAAGCGAGTCCAGCTTCGCGGGAATAAAATAATTTATTATCCCAAGGTGAGTTTAGTTCACTTGAAGGGAGGCAGTTCAGGAGGTGATAATTCCGGATTCACACAAAAAGAGTACAGAAGAAGCCAGATGTACTATTATAAAAATTACAGGAACCATTTGGAAAATGTATTATTAAAAATCTTTCTAAAGATAACAAGAAAGTATCCGGATTGAAATGATAAACGTAATGTTAATGATAGATGAAGCGGGCCTTGGCGGAGGTCAGAAGCATGTGTTGTGGCTTGCGCAGAAACTTGAAAAGGAACGTTTCAAAGTTACGGTTGCCTGTGAGGGTAATGGATGGTTAGTGCATGAACTGCACAAAAGTAACATCCGGCATTATGCAATTAATATCTCGAATAGGCTAAACATAAAAGAACTGTTTAAGATCAGAGGAATAATAAAGCGGGAGAAACCGATGATTTTGCACACACATGGAGGGACAGCTGGTTTTTATGGAAGATTGGCTGCAATCTTTTTAAGTAATGTTAAAAAAGTACATACTTATCACGGGATTCATTATCTGAATCATGAAATGAATCTTTCAAAAAGAATATTTAAATGGATTGACAAACTCTTTTTAGGGCTAACGGACAGAGTGATTTGTGTTGCGATAAGTGATTTGAATGAGGGGATTAAAGCCGGGGTGGTAAATAAAGGGGGAGCGGAAGTGATCTATAATGGAATAGAGGTTGATTCATATAAAGATGGGATCAAAAAAGAACAAAAAGGTGAGGAAGTAATAATTGGGAGTATTGGTAGGCTGCATATTCAGAAAGGTTACAAGTATTTAATTGATGCAGCGGCAATACTGGCAAATAGATTACCAAATATAAAATTCCATATTATTGGTGAAGGAGAAGAAAGGAATGAGTTGGCAGCAAGGATTCATGAGAGAGGGCTAGATGGAATATTCCTTCTAAAAGGAAGCAGAGAGAATGTGAATGAAGAACTGGCGATGATGGATATTTTTGTTTTGCCGTCCCTGTGGGAAGGTCTGCCCATAGTTTTATTAGAAGCCATGGCTGCAAAGAAACCAATTATTGCGACAAGAGTTAATGGTACAGTTGAGATTATACAAAACGAAAAGAACGGATTACTTGTAGCGCCAGAAAACACAGAAGAACTAGCAGATGGTATTGAGAGATTGATAAAGAACACAAAATTAAGGGATAGCGTCGCAGAAGAAGCGTTGAAGAACGTAACCAAAGAATTTTCTATAAAAAAATGTGTCAGTCAGACAGAAAATGTATACAATAGAATATGGGGAAAAATAAAATGTTAAAGAAATGGCTTCCGACATTTCTGGGACTGAGTGGATTAGCAGTATTGGGGAGGTTGTCGGGTTTTATTCGTGATGCAATAATGGCCGCAGAGTTTGGGGTATCCGATGCAACCGATGCTTATTTAACTTCGTATATAGTAATGGATATCCTGATTGCTGCAAATGCGGCTGTATTAGCGGGGACGCTGTCGTATTTTGGACAAGATAAAGAAAGGGGAATGATTGGCAGGGAAAGTCTTAAAAAATTCTCGGTTAATTTATTTTTAGTAATTGCCATAGTGATCGCAGCCGTTATAGTCATCACTTATTTGTTTTTAGACAATGTGAATCCGTCGACAGATGGATATCTACATGTTTTTAATAATTCAATTGTTATACTTTTCGCAGCAAGTCCTTTCTTAATAGTTTCAGGAGTTTACTCAGCAGTACATCAAATTAATGGGGGAATGGTTTTTCCCGCCAAGTTGAATATTTTTATGAATGTTATTGCAATTATTGCGATATTTGTTTTAAAAGAGTCTGCCGGAATAATTGCAATACCAATTGGACTTTTAATTGGGATAATTCTTTTTCATTTTTACCAGGTATTTCATCCAAATTTAAGGCGCGCATTGGAAAAAGGAAAAAGTAATGTTACAATAGCAGCGACCATATGGGGGGGGATTGTAATAATGATATTTCTTAATTCATTCCTAGCGAATGTAGTCGGTTTTATTGAGAGGTATTTCTCGCTAAGTCTAGATAAAGGAACATTTTCATATTATTCATATGCCGCAAGGTTATTCTTGCTACCACTATCATTTTTGGGATATGCTATTAGTACAAGTTTACTACCATTTCAGGTCAAAGCAAACTCAGAGAAGGACCAAGAGGGCTTTAATGAAGCGTTATCAAAGGGATTAATTGGGGGAGTACTGGCCGCGGGTTTTTGCTTTTTCATATTCTATGCACTAAGTGATGAAATTGTGAGACTGGTATATCAAAGGGGGGAAATTGGCATCGAAGACGGAAAAAAAATCGGCGTATTGCTATTGATATTATCCGGGGGAGTGTTTCCTTATTTGATAACACCAGTAATAGCGAATACATATTACGCGCTGGGTCTGACCAAGTATATGTTGATCAATGGAGTTATTACAATTATTGCACAAACGGGATTGATCATTTTCTTCTCTGAATATTTTTCAGACGGGAGAGTACTTGCGATGGCTTCAGCGACAGTGTCCTGGATAAGTTTTGCTAATCTGGTGTTTTTTCTGAATCGGAAAAAGGTTGTGAAAATCGATAAGAAATTAGTCGAAAAGTTTCTATTGCTTGTTTCAATGGTTGTGGCACTCTCGTTAGTCTTAAAAAGATCAGTGGATGTATTAAAAGGAGGAATTGAATTTTCCGATTGGGGGAATTTTATTTATGTGGGAAGTATGGGATTCCTGATCGTTATTATTTATTCAACTGCAGTATCAATTGTGTTCCGAAAAAAACCGAGAGAATTGATAAAGTTGTTCACAGACAAAAAACGTACGCAAAATGATTAAAATATCATCCCTAGTAATAGCAAAGAATGAAGAAGATAACATTGCGAGATGCATAAGGAGTCAGCTGAATTGTATTGATGAGATATTTGTTTTTTTAGATGATTCATCAAAAGATAAAACAGAAGAAATAGTTAAGGGCTTTCCAAATGTCAGGTGTGAAAAGATCAAATGGGCGGGGTATGCAGAGACAAAAAACAATGCTCTGGAAAAGCTTACAAATAACTGGGTGTTCTGGATTGATGCAGATGAAGAAATAATGCCTGAACTATCAGAAGAAATAAATCAGTTTAAGAAGGGGGTAGCTGAAAGTTCGGGATATAGTGTTGCCAGAAGAGCTTACTTTTTAGGTAAATGGATCAAGCACTGTGGGTGGTATCCCGGGAGAGTGGTTAGATTATTTGACAGAAATGTCGCAAGATTCAACGATAATAAAGTTCATGAAGGTTTGATAGTGGATGGGAAGAAAGGTGAACTTCAAAATGATTTAAATCATTATACTGATCCAACAGTTAATCACTATTTCAGTAAATTAAACAACTATACAACTTTAGCAGCCAGAGAACTATTTGAGAAAGGGAAAAAAGCAGGATTAAGAGATCTATTATTAAGACCATTGTTTATGTTCGTGAAAATGTATATTTTAAAGAGAGGTTTTTTAGACGGTGTTCATGGATTTATACTCTCACTACTATCATCACACTATGTATTTATAAAATATGCCAAACTCTGGGAGTTACGATTAACTAACAAAAAAAGAGAAATATGATATTTGGAATAGTCGGTAATTATAATAAAGAGAACATTTTCGATATAGTATCGTCCTTGGTAGAAAAATTAGAAACAAGAGATTTAGAGTACTATATCTGCAATTCATTGGAGAGAGCGCCCAAGCCATTCAGGAACAAGAATCTAGCAGATATTAAAACAGTTGCAGAAAAATCTGATGTTCTTTTATCGATAGGAGGAGATGGTACAATGCTCTCCACCGCGTTTACAGCGCACCAATATGAAAAACCAGTTGTGGGCATAAACATAGGGAAATTAGGCTTCCTTGCAGAGGTTGATGTTCAGAAGACTGACCTATTTTTAAGTAATGTATTAAGTGGGAAATACACAATAGAAGAGAGAATGGTACTTTCCGCGAAATGCGGGATAGTTGAAGAGAATGAGTTTGTTGCATTCAATGATATAGTGGTGGACAAGGGAAATTGGCCTAAGATGATAGAGATTACCATAAAGGTTGATGATGAATCTGTAGCGACATATTCTGCCGATGGTATAATAATAGCAACACCAACCGGTTCGACGGGTTATTCATTATCGGTTGGCGGACCGATCGTTAGTCCAAAGTCCAATGTAATTACTTTGAGTCCTATTTCTCCTCATACGTTAACCGTGAGACCTTTAGTTATTCCCAATACACAGAAAATAAGTGTATTTGTTGAATCAGCAAACACGAAAGTACAAGTTAACTGCGATGGCCAGAGGGTAAGGGAATTCAAATCACCATTAGAGCTCGAAATAATTAAAGATGCCAAACCATTAAAAATACTTCACACATCGCTAGCAAGTTACTTCGAAATATTAAGGACCAAGCTGTTGTGGGGACTGGATGTAAGAAAGAATAATAAGGAAAGAGAGTGATGTATGAAAATAGTATATTTTTTTTGGATTTTACTGGTTTGTACAATACTGCCACAAAAAGAGTATAAAATAATTACAGATGATAATACTCAAAAACCTATGGTTGTAGGGATATGCAAACAAGAAATATTTACGGATTCATCTTTCAGCGGATGGTATAATACAGAATTTAAAAATTATGAACCAAAGCGAGAAATTTTGAATAAGATCATAAGAGATTATGATGATATTTCAATAAAAATTGTTCTGGGGACCTGGTGCAGCGACAGCAGAAGAGAAGTCCCAAGATTTTTCAGGATATTGAAAGAATCCGGATTTCCTACTGATGATGTAAAGTTGATATTTGTAGACAGGACAAAGAATGCCTTTTTTATCGATATTGAAGATTTGGAAATAAAATTAGTACCCACCTTTATCGTATACAGAGACGACCAAGAAATCGGAAGAGTAATAGAAACTCCTTTATTATCCCTTGAGGAGGATTTATTAAATATTCTAAACGGACGAGCTGAAGATTAAGCTGTAAACTATACTAGATACCAATCTCCTCAAGATCAGGGACAGAAATACGCAGGGGAGTAGAAACACGTCTTGTAGCTGCTTTTCCGTTTCCTTTAGTTGATTTTGATAAGTGTTTCCTTTTAGCGGAATCGAATTTCATTATCTCTGTCGACAGTTCTTTTTCTTCTTCTACATTTTTATAGAGGTAGACATTTTTCTTGTAATTCCGGAGGACAATTTTTTCCTCGTCGAACTCCATGACATAATTAGGAAGGATGGGGATTTTGCCACCGCCACCAGGAGCATCAATTACAAAGTGAGGAACAGCTAGACCGCTAGTCCATCCTCTAAGATGTTCAATTACTTCAATTCCTTTTTGGATTGAGGTTCTAAAGTGATTGGCTCCTTTAGTCTCATCAGCCATATAAATGTAATATGGACGAACTCTTATCTTAAGGAGTTTCTGCATTAGTTCCTTAACAACGGCGGGGTCGTCGTTAATATTTTTCATCAGAACCATCTGATTACCAACAGGGACGCCGTTATTTGCAAGCATTTCGCAAGCTTTGGTGCTCTCAGGGGTTATCTCCCAGGGATGATTAAAGTGAGTGTTAACGTAAACAGGATGATATTTTTTAAGCATATCGCAAAGTTTAGGAGTGATTCTTTGCGGAAGAACGCAGGGCATTTTTGTACCAAGTCTGATTATTTCGATGTGAGGAATAGATCTTAATCGTTTAAGGATCTTTTCCAGCATAACATCAGTGAGCATTAAGGGGTCGCCACCGGAAAGGATTACATCGCGGATTTCAGTGTGAGCCTCCAAATATTTGAAAGCAGACTCAAGACCACGCATAGAAATTTTTTCTGAATTTCCCACTTTACGTTTCCGAGTGCAGAACCTGCAGTAAAGGCCGCATTGGCTTGTAACAAGAAATAGAGCGCGATCAGGATATCTGTGAGTAATATTAGGAACCGGACTCATTGCATCTTCGTACAGGGGATCTTCATCTGCATCGAGATCTTGTAACTCTTTAATATCAGGGACGCACTGCATCCAAATAGGATCGCCCGGATACTTAATAAGACTAAGATAATAGGGGTTAATCCTAACCTGAAAAAACTCGATCAGTTTTTCCGCAACGCTTCTGTCTATTGAGAATTTATCAACTAACTGGTCAACGGTATGAATACTGTCGCGAACCATTTGTTGCCAAAGTTCCATTATATCACCTTAAGATTTTGTCAATAAATATTTTCCAAAAACAACCAGAGCTTCACCAAGAGAATAGAAGTCATCAATTCTTGCGATCTCATTAAAATCATTTCTGATATAGAACAAACGAGTAGCCTCATAAGTTTCTTTAGAGGAAGTTTCGGCAAGAATCCAACGTCCGTTTCTATCGCGAACAAATTTTTCGCAATGGTCAAGCAATTTTGTACCTATTCCTTTACCAGCGGATTGGGGATGAACAACAATCCAATACAAATCATAGACGGCATCGGTTATAGGACGTTTTCCGGTGCAATGATAGCCGAGGATTTTGTTATCTTCTTCAAAAACGAAAATATGATAGTCGTCCTGATCAGGTTTAGTCAATGCTATATCAATTAGTTCGAGAGCTACATCAACATCCTCTTTTTTGAATGTTTTGATTGCCGTCAGCATAGAGACCAAATGAGTTCTGTCAGATTCTTTTATTTGTCGTATCATATAAATGTCGTTCAAGAGAAAGAGTTATAATTTTTTTTAGCATCATACCATAATCCATACCTAAAGCACAGGCTGCCCTATTAAAACCGGAATCAGAGGTTATATCCGGATTAGGATTAACTTCAATTACAAAAGGAATTCCATCATGAGATAGTCTGATGTCCACACGAGCGTAATCCCTGCAATTAAGAGAATGAAAAGCCTTGATTGCAGTATCCTGTAAGAGGGATGTAGTATTGAGATCTATAATAGCCGGGCAGCAGGGAATAGTGCTTTTATAATAAACCGTATCCGCTATCCATTTGCCTTCATATGTGACAATTTTTGGAAGATTGCCAGGCAATGAAGTAAAACAGATTTCAGAAACAGGAAGAGGAGAATTACCAAGAATTGCGATATTAAATTCCCGTCCATCAATAAACTCTTCAATTATAATATCCTGTTTATATGTTGAAGTTAAAAAGTCAAGTTGCTGAAGAAGATCGGGTTTGTTAAAGGAGACAGAGTTTTCGGAAATGCCGATACTGGCATCTTCCTTCGCCAGTTTAGAGATAACCGGAAAGGACAAGTTAAAATTATTAAGAGGATTTGATTTTTTATATTTATAAACGTAGTAGCCAGGAGTTTTAATTCCATCGGCAATTAAAAATTCTTTAGCTCTAGCTTTGTCCAAGCAGTTATTAAGAGCAAGAGGTCCATTCCCAGTATAGGGGATGTTTAATAATTCATACAAACCGGTGATGTAAGATTCAAATGAAGAAATTCCTTCGACAGATTCAACAAAGTTGACAATAACATCAGGTTGAATTTTTCTTAATTTTTCCATAAGAGTAAAGATATCCTTATCCACAGCCAATAATTCAATGCAAGAATAATATGGCTCAAGTGATTCTTTAATGAGTTCAAGTTCATTAAAGAAACTGCTTTCGGAGAGATCTTTGGGTTGGTTACCGGTCTCTTTTCCACTATACAGAGAATAGAGAGAGACAGGTGCGTTATAAGCGATTAATATTTTAAGATCTTCTTTCATCAGATTGAATATCTTTTCCTTGCAATATTAAGGACTTCATTTATCATAGTGTTAAAATCCAGTCCTGCGGTTCGAGCAGCTTTTGGAAAACAGGAGTTGTCGCGAGGGTCGGGAAGAATTCCGGGAAGAGGATTGATTTCTATGATATTTGGAATATTATTTTTATCCATCCGCATGTCTATTCTACTCCAGTCTCTGCAACGAAGAGTGTGATAAGTTCGAAGAGCGATATCTACAATTTGCTTTTCCAAATCAGCGGGAATATCAGCGGGACAAGAAAAAATATCGAGTTGGTTTTCGCGAGTGTCAAGAATCCACTTAGCTTCGAAAGAATAAATTGGAGCGACATCACGCGGCAGTTTTGAAAAATCGATTTCAATAACCGGGAGAGCATGGGCATCCTGTCCATTTCCCAATATCGCGACAGTAAATTCACGACCATTAAGAAATTCTTCAACAAGGACGGGTTGATTATAAGCAGTAAGAATTTTTTCCACTCCAATTTTTAATGAGTTAAAATCATTGACAATAGAAGTAGAAAAAATTCCTTTGCCAGAACCTTCGGCAATTGGTTTAATAATTACAGGGAAATCAAGTGAGAATGATTTCAGATCTTCAAGTGAGTTGAATAACTGAAAGCGAGCGTTCGGGATATTGTGATAGGACAAAATTTCTTTTGTACGGGATTTATCGAGAGTTAAAGCGAGGGTTAAAGGATCCGAGCCTGTATAAGGGATATTAAGGAGTTCGAGGATTGCAGGTATCTGAGCTTCCCGACTAATTCCAAATAAGCCTTCAGTGATGTTAAACACAATATCGGGAGATGTATTTTTTATTTTTTCAACACAGTTACAATCAGCTTCAATGGGGGTTACATTATGATGAAGACTTAAAGCGTATTGTACAGCATTAATTGTCTCCATACTATCCCATTCTGCGAAGGTATCAGCAGTAATTTCAATATTACCTTTACGAAACAGAGATAACTCTTGGAAGGAACTTGGATTTTCCGGTTTCGCATTATAAAGTAATGCGATGTTTAGCGGATGTGTATATACAGAAGGAATAATTTCCTCAAACAGAAAAAAATTTTTTATGCAAATATAATCTTTAAAAAAATTTTGTCAATGAGTTTTATCAAATAAATAAAAATTTTTTCTTATGAGATTATTGAATTGATGAAAGAAAAAAATTATTCAACCAATTTTTGCATACTTAAGATTTTCCGAATAGTGTGAAAGGAGATTTGATTTAACAATTTTATTAGGGGGTTTTAAGAATTGCGGATCTGTATCAATCAGTTCAAAGGCATCTTTCTTAGCTTCGAAGAGGATATCAGAATCTGTTGTAATGTCTGCGAACTTAAGATCAGGGAATCCGCTTTGCTTAACGCCGAAAATATCACCGGGACCGCGGAGTTTAAAATCAATTTCTGCAATTTTGAATCCATCGAGGTGTTTGACCATTGATTGAAGTCGAATTCCTGCTCTATAACGTTCGAGTTGAAGTGGGGAGAGATATTCGATGTCTGTGTTTATACGATTAGAAGCTGCGATCAGTTCATCTTTGGTAACCAGTATGCAATATGCTTGCATATTTCCACGTCCGACGCGACCACGCAGTTGATGAAGCTGAGTCAGTCCAAAACGATGGGCATCATTTATTAAAACAATATTAGCGTTGGGGACATCAATTCCAACTTCGATGACTGTAGTTGAAATCAATACGTCGAATTCTCCAGCCGCAAAGCTGAGCATGACATCTTCTTTTTCTTTCCATTTCATTTTTCCGTGTATCAATCCGACACGAATGTTTGCTAAAAATGTTTGAGTTAAATCGTTATAGTAGGTAAGCGCGGCTTTCAATTCCAGTTTTTCGGAATCTTCCACGAGCGGGTAGACGATAAAAGATTGAGTGCCTTGTTTTGCATGGGAGACGATGAAGTTATAAATATCGGGGAGTCTACTTTCGCCACGCAGGAAAGTTTTAATGGGTAATCTGTTTGAGGGCATTCCAGTAATAGTAGAGACATCAAGGTCGCCATAGAGAGTCATTGACAGAGTGCGCGGGATAGGTGTAGCAGACATAACGAGAATATCGGGTGATAATCCTTTAGCGAGGAGTTTAGCACGTTGAACCACACCGAAACGATGCTGCTCATCGATTATGACGAGACCTAAATTATTAAAGTCAACATTCTCTTCGAAAAGTGCGTGAGTCCCCACTACAATATCAGCTTCTCCGGATTTTATTAAATCTAAATTTGATTGCCGGACTTTGGAAGGCTGGCTTCCAATAACGACTGCAATTTTAATTTTTCTTTGTGGGTATTGATTTGAAAATCTTTCGAAGATTCCCCGGAAGTTTTTATAATGCTGATCGGAGAGAATTTCGGTGGGGACCATTATAACTGACTGGTATCCATTATCTGCAGCAATGAGCATTGCTATGAGTGCAACGATTGTTTTGCCACTTCCGACATCTCCCTGAAGAAGTCTGTTCATGATCTGGGGGCTAAGCATATCTTTTTTGATTTCACCCAGGACTTTGAGTTGAGAAGGAGTAAGAGTAAAGGGGAGATGTTTAATGAAGCTGGAGAGCAAGCCGGTTTTGATTTCAAAGCGAATCCCGTTTTGTTTTGTCTTGATTGATTTTTTTCTGAGTGCGACTAAGACTTCGAGATAAAAAAGCTCTTCATATTTCAAACGTTTTCTGGCATTATCAAGAGTAACTGAATCAGATGGATAGTGGAGATTAGCCACTGCAGAAGGAAGATCCAATAATTTGTGTTTTGTTATGACATCCGGAGGGAGAGTTTCGGTAATCAGAGATAAGTGAGAGTCAATCGCGGCAGAAACTATTTTCCGAAAACTGAGATCACCAATGTTGGCTGATTTTAAGTCTTTGGGGATTCTATAGAGCGGAATGATTTTCCCGGTATTGTAAAATGTCTGTGTTTCCTCATCGGTGATTTTGTCGAAGTCGGGATGAATAAATTGAAGATTGCCATAGCGGGAGATGGTTGGTTTTGCAGAAATCAAGAAAATGTCTGATTCGTTGAATCGGTCTTTAAAAAATTTAACGCCCTGAAACCAGATGCAATCGAAAAATCCATCAGAGTCTTTCATGCTTACAGTAAGAGTTTGTTTTCTTCCGAAGTTGCGGAGTTCTTTTTTTATTACTTTTCCGAGAATAGTAATTTCGCCTTCATAACCATTCTCAACATACATAAAAGCTTTTGAGGAAGTAAGGAGTGTGGATCTATCAATATATCTTGTGGGGAAATAGAAGAGCAAATCTCTTGCTGTTTTAATTCCAACTTTGGCAAAGGACTCAGACCGTTTGGGTCCGACGGATTTTATAAATTGGATTGAGTCCTCAAGTGATTTCATTAGCAGAGTTTAATTTTCAAATATAATAATTCAGTTAAGTTATATATGAAAAATAGTAAAAGTAAATTACTTTTCATATTCTGATAGTAATTCTTTATATGGATCGGAATATTTATCGTAAAAAATATTAATAATGTGTGTATATTGGAACAGAGGGGAGATTTGATCGAGTTAAGTACGTATTCAGTACGTATTCACTACGCATTCACTACGTATTCACTACGCATTCACTACGTATTCATATCGAAGGAAGAGGGGTGGAAGAGGGGGTCAAAGAAGGAAATTCTGGGTGTTTTTGATAGATTGATAAAGTTTTGGAGGTTTTTCGCCCGGATTGTTCGGGGATTTACAGGAATAATGTTAATTGTAATTACCAGGGTTGGGGGATACAGGAAGGAAAAAAAGTTGATATTGATTATATTTGTGGATTAAATTTAAAGATTATGGTGAAAAATGAAGATAGAGAAGAGTGAGAGAATATTCAGTGAAGCGAAAGAGTATATTCCGGGAGGTGTGAATTCCCCTGTACGTGCGTTTAAATCTGTTGGCGGGAATCCGATTTTTATGAAACGAGGGGAGGGGGCTTATCTTGTTGACGTGGATGACAATAAATATATTGATTATATAGGGAGCTGGGGACCGCATATTTTTGGGCATAATCCGGATTTTATTAAAGAGGCATTGCATACGGCTATTGAGGAAGGGGTAAGTTTTGGGACACCATCGGAAATAGAAGTTAAAATGGCGAAGTTAATTACCAGTATGGTGCCCTCAGTGGAGATGGTCAGGATGGTAAACAGCGGTACTGAAGCCACAATGTCGGCGGTAAGACTAGCCCGCGGGTATACTAAAAAGGATAAGTTTATTAAGTTCGAAGGATGTTATCACGGGCACGCAGACTATTTTTTGATTAAAGCGGGATCGGGTGCATTGACTTTCGGAGTTCCTACAAGTCCAGGAGTTACTCCAGGAAATGCTAAGGATACACTGATTGCGGATTATAATAGTATAGAGTCGGTAAAAAAAGTTATCTCGGAGAATAAAAATCAGATTGCCGCGGTGATAATTGAACCTACTGCGGGGAATATGGGAGTTGTAACCGCTGATATTGAATTTCTGAGGGGTTTGAGGGAGATTTGTAATGAGGAGGGAATAATATTAATATTTGATGAAGTAATGACCGGTTTCAGGGTGGCGCAGGGGGGAGTTCAGGAGGTTACCGGTATCAGAGCGGATTTAACTACATTCGGAAAAATAATCGGCGGGGGATTGCCAGTGGGTGCATACGGAGGAAGAAGAGAAATAATGGAGTATATTTCTCCTTCGGGACCAATTTATCAAGCGGGAACTTTAAGCGGAAATCCATTAGCGATGTCGGCGGGTTTTGCCGCGTTATCGAAAATTAAAGACGATACGGGATTATATAAAAAGCTTGAGGAAATTTCTAAAAATCTGGAACTCGGGATAAGGGATAATTTAAAGAAATTAGGTTTGAATTATTGCATAAACAGAATTGGTTCAATGTTATGTCTTTTCTTCACGGAAGAGAAGGTGATAGATTTCAAGAGTGCATTAACATCGGACACGGAAAAATTTGGAAGGTATTTTCATCATATGCTGGAGAGTGGGATTTATTTACCTCCTGCGCAGTTTGAGGCATATTTTATATCGAGTGAACATTCGGAAGAGGATATATCTAAAACAATCGAAGCAAACTATAACGCATTAAAGGCGGTACATTAGATCAGAGGGCTTACAGGAGAGATTTGAGTTTAGTAAAAGCCTGTGAACGATGACTGATTGAGTTTTTCTTTTCCGGAGGGAGTTCTGCCATTGTGTTGTTGTATCCATCCGGAATAAATATGGGGTCATAACCGAAGCCATTGGTTCCTTTTGACTCGAATGTAATTTGTCCATTAATGTGACCATAAGCGGATAAAAGCTTTTTGCCATCGTAATAAACAGCAGAGCAGACAAAGCGAGCTTTGTGAGGGGCGGGATATTTACTTAATTCGGAGAGCAATTTTTCATTATTTTTTTCATCGGTAGCATTCTCACCGGAATAGCGTGCGGAGATGACACCGGGCATTCCGAGTAATTGTTCAGTCTCAAGTCCTGAATCATCGGCAATTACGGGTACGCGAAAATGTTCGTAAAACTGAACAGCTTTTTTCCGAGCATTTGCTTCAAATGTATCACCATCTTCAATCACTTCGGGGATATCTTCTAAACCGATTAAAGATAAAACCTCTATGGATGAAGAGTTCAAAATTTTCTTAACTTCTCTAAGTTTACCGCGATTCTGAGTAGCAAATAATAGTTTCATAATTATCCAACAGCCCTTTTAAGTAATTTATCAAGTTCTTCCTTACCCTGTGCCTGAAGTTCAGACTGTGAGTACAACACTGAATTCCCATTCCTAACTTTCCATTCACCATTCACCATAACTGAATCAACAATAGTTTTATCGCCAGAATAAACGATAGTGGAATAAAGGCTTTTGTCGTTTCTATTCAGAGGCAGAGTTGGTTTATTCAAATCAAGAAGGAGCAAATCGGCTTTTTTACCAACTTCAATACTACCGACCTGATCATCAATATGAAGCGCTTTAGCGCCATCTATAGTTGCCAATCGAAAGACGGTAATTGCATCCATGATTTCGGGACCATGAAAAGGTTTTTGAATTAATGAAGCCAGACGCATTTCAGTAAAAATATTCAATTGGTTATTACAAGGGGCGCCATCCGCGCCGAGTGAGACGGAAATATTTTCTTTTAAGTACCGGGGTATATTTGCATAACCGCTTGCCAATTTGAGGTTGCTTGAGGGACAGTGTGATACGCGAGAATTATTTTTTTTCATAAGCCGGATCTCATTTTCGTTCAGGTGAATGCAATGAGCCAGGACAGTGTGATCATCGAGCACATTGATATGATCAAAATACTCAATGTTATCTTTGTTATGCATCTCTCTAACGACGCGTATTTCGTCCTTGTTTTCAGAAGAGTGAGTATGGAAAAGACTTTTCGGGAAGTCCTGCATCATAGATTTAGTTTCCTTCAGGAGTTTTTCACTGCAAGAGAGGACGAATCTGGGAGCAAAGCCATAGTGAATCATACCATTGTTATAACCATGGAACTCTTTAGCCAACTCATAAGTAGTTGAAAGTTCGTTTTGAGTATCAGCTTTAAAGGATGGGAATAAGGTATTAATATCAATCATACATTTTCCTGCAAATGCACGAATACCGGAATTTGCAAGTTCTTCGAAAATAACCTCCTGATGATTCAGGGTGCCCATGTCCAGCAGGGTAGTTGTTCCACCCAATAACAATTCATTAATACCAAGGCGAGTGGAGGTTCGAAGGGAATTTTTATCATGAGCGTTTTCATAAGGAAATATGTAAAGCTGCAACCAGTCCAGCAATTGTACATCATCGGCGAGTCCTCTAAAAAGAGTCTGGCAGAGATGAATGTGAGTTTGCACGAAACCGGGGATAAGAGTTTTATCAGATGCGTCAATAAATTCAGTATTAGGAGCAGTAGTTAAGGATATGTTAAAGGGGAGAATATCAGTTATTTTATTTTCCTGAATTCGAACGCAATGATCTTTGTAGATAGTATTAACAGAGTCAGCAGTGACGATTTCTTTTGCGCGTATGATGAGATTTTTCATTTAATAAAAAATGGTAAAGAGGTTTTATTTTATAAACAGGGAGATATCACCCGAACCTTCCCGAAGGATGACAGGTTCATCATTGCTTAAATCGACAACACTTGAGGGAGTACCTTTAAGGTGTCCAACAGAGAGCATCAAATCCACCTGAGTATTAAAAACGGATTTAATTTCTTCCGGATCAGTGAGGACATCACCCATGCGGTTTGTAACGCTAGTACTAATAATTGGATTTCCGATTTCCTTAACGAGGTTAAGGGTTATCTGATGATTTGGTACTCGAATGCCAACAGTATTACGCTTTGTCCAGAGTTTTTTAGGAACTTCTTTAGCGGCAGGGAGGACGAAGGTATAGGCACCCGGGAGGAGGTGTTTCATTGTCCTGTAGGCATAGTCGGAGACACGTGCGTATTTGGAAATGTCCTTTAAATCGCTGCAAACGAAGCTAAGCAACTTAGAGTAAGCATCGTGTTTTATTGACATTAGTCTTTCGAGTGCATCCTTATTAAAGATATCACAACCAAGACCATAAACAGTATCGGTGGGATAAATAATTATTCCACCCTCTTTAATTACTTCAACAGCTTTATTGATGAAGCGTTGCTGAGGAGTGACCGGATGTAGTTCATAAAATTCCATTTTCGTTCCTTTCTAAGAAATGGGGAGCAAGAAACCCGTGTTAAATTTCATTCAGTTATTAATGTAGTTATCTGAAAATCGTATAAGGTAACGGAGTTCTAAAAATACAAATTTTTGAATCCGTAAGTTAAAATGATAATAATAAAAGTCAAGTAAAATTTCAATACGGATCAATTTTTTATTTGAAGTTTTGAGTAAACAAATTCAGGGGAGAGTTCTTTTATGCATTTATATTTAATATCCGACCTTCCGCATTGCAGAGGAGCGGGGGAATAAATAAAGCAAGGGGAACAAGTCAGATCAAGCGAAATAACTTCATACGCAGTTTTCCAAGGATGGATGTAGTTTTTGTTCGTGGGACCAATAATCGCATAAGTTTTGACTGACTGGGAAGCAGCAACATGCATCAGGCTTGAATCATTAGTAACGAAGAGAGAGCATTTTTTTATAATTGCGGCAGTTTGAGCCAAGTTATTAGTATTAACGGAGATAATATCCTTTTTATCTGTGAGGTTGACAATCTGATTTTTAAGTTCAGTTTCCTCCGGTCCTCCGAAGACCAGAACTTTAGCCCGATTTTTTTCGATTAGCAATTTAGCCAAAGCGGCGAATTTGTCAGGTTCCCATCGACGCATGATATGGTTTTTTAGCGTTGAACAACCGGGATGAAAACCAACTATAAGTTCATTATCACTAATTTGGTGTTCCAGGAAGAAACGATTAGAATAATCGATGTCCTGATCCAACAGATTGAAGACCAGAGGGAACTCTGTATCAGAAGTAATGTTAAACATTTTGCTTATCAGGGCAACATTTTCCTGAACGTTATGCAGGGAGTCATTTTCCAAAATCCGCAAGTTATTAAGAAAGCCTAATCCGGACAGATCGCTTCTAAGATATTTTACACCTCCTCGAGATCCGGCACCGATTAAAAACTGAATCAGGTTATATTCTTTTCTGTTTGAGGGGTAAACATTTATTGAATGAGTGTATTTTTTCCGAAGACTAAGGACAAATTTCAGGGAGGAAAGTTTGGATGCATTTAAGAAATCAAAATAGTAGATTTGGTTAAAAAAGCCAGTACGATTATAAATATCCTGAACACCCTTGTACATAACGAGGGCATCAATTTCGAGCGTGCTATTTTGTTTTTTCAGTAAAGTAAGGGGAGGGGTAAACATAAGAGCATCGCCAATTCCTGAAAGTGCAATAACCAATAATTTCATAGCTGATTCGGGTAATTATAATAAAGAAAAAGCTGTCCGAAAGTTAAGAGTATAGAAATTCCGGACAGCTTAAAGATTATGTGTTTATTATTTTATAGTACCGGTATCTGAATTTTGAGGAACGTTCGTACTATTCTTCATAGCGTTCAATTTATCTATCTGATCCTGCAAAGAAGGATCATTTGGGTAAATCAGCTGCAATTTCTTTAATAGTTTGATGGAATTATCATAGTCATTCTGTTTCTGATATATTTCCATCAAGATTCTGTAGGGATTATAATAAGAAGATGCATCAGATGGATTATCCTCAATTGCTTTAAGAGCTTCTTTCTCGACTTCTTTAGCGATTTCAGTATATTGTTTAATACCTCCCGCACTATAATAAATATTTCCTATATCAAACATGTAACGATAATCAACAGGCATAATAGAACGTGGCATCTTCTTTTCCATAAGGTCTAATACTTCAACTGCCTTATCCTTTTGATTTCCATTGCCGATATAGTAGAGTGCGAGGCGGATAAAGGAGTTGCGATAGTTTTGAGTAAGTCTTTCATGATTTTCATCAAAGAAGATTGATTTATCATTAAGGCCTCTAAATTTAAACCCCGGTCTATAATCCATTGAAAAATCATCAGGTTCATCAAAAAGCTGTTTACGCAAAACAGGCTCGTTGACAAATTCACTACCTGTTCTTTTTTCGGGAACAAGTTTAAGAGCCATACCTTCCATTTTAAGGTAATCGCTTAATCCGATTTTACTATCTTCGGAACAAGTTACAGCGAAATAAACGGGTCTTTCCCACTTATTAGCTTCAATAATCTCTTTAACCATAATATCCTGGACGCGGATTATTTTATAATTACCATAAGTGGTAGTATTATTCATAAACCAAGAGATTTTCCCAGCATTTAGTGAAGCGGAGTCTGAAACACCGTATTCTTTGTAAGCATCAGGAGGAACCGGAACATTTATCATTTGTGGTTCCCATTGAGAAGGACCAAGTCTCTCGATTTCGACATCAGAAAATCTTATAGCGACTTTCTTAGCCCCATATGGCTCCAGATTTTTAAGTTGTTTAATATACCAGGGAGTGTTCAGCAAACTAAGGTTAGCAATTCGAACATCTCTTCTAACACCTTCAACATCCTGGAGGTACCAGAGAGGGAAAGTATCGTTATCTCCGTTGGTGAAAAGTATTGAATTAGGAGCACAGCTTTGAAGCAGATTATAAGAGTAATCCCAAGGCACCCAATTTTGTGAGCGATCATGAGTATGGTAATTTGCCTGAAGCATTCTTACCGGAACAAATACAATTCCGAGGAGAAGAATTACCGGGACAGCGATACGAGTGATACCACCTTCTCCGAACTTATCCATAACAATATCAACAAAGCCTCGAACACCGATAGCAATCCATATGGAATAAACAAAGAAGGCCCCTGCATAGAAGTAGTCGCGTTCCCTAGGTTGAGGTTGCTGCTGGTTTTGATAGAAAGCAGTAAGGTAACCCATAAAGACGAACAGAACCATAAAGATGCTTGCCATTTTCCAATCTTTTCTGAAGTGGAAATAAATTCCAAGCAGACCCAGTAAGAAAGGTATTCCGTATAAAGAGTCTTTAGCCTCCCCAGCAAATCGGACATTAAATATCTTACCTAATGCATTCCCGAGAGCATTGAATGGATAAATATTAGCACCGGCATCCTGAATCCAAGATTCCCTTCCTGCATAATTCCATAATAAATAGCGAGTCATCATATGATTCATCTGATATTTCCACCAGAATTCAAGATCGGTGGAATAATTATCATAAACTACCCTTTGATGAGACTCACTTGCGAATCTTCGTTTGAAAGTTGGGAAATCGCCATATTGTTCACGATTCAAGTAGGAGACAAGTTCAGTAAAGTCATCCGGTTGATTTTCATTCATAGGAAGGTCATGGTTAGCGCGGATAATTACCTGAGTATAAGTAGTGAAGCCAAGTAAAATGAATATTGCGGAGAGAAAAATCAGGTTCAAGGTTGGTTTATTCTTTTTAACCGAGTAATAAACTGCATAACCAAGTATTCCAAAAATTACAATAAGAGTAACCAATTCGACAGTAAGACTATTACCGGCAATACTTTCCATTAATCCAGGAACGAGTTTAACAACTCCGGGGTAAGTAGCGAATAATGCAACGCCTCCGACAATCATAGCCAGGTAGATAGAGTTACGGGATAAGAGAGTTTTCCACATGGTGCCAATCACGATGGCGCTAAGTCCAGCAATAATTAATTTAAATCTACTGTCGAAAGATTGATATTCTTCAGGACTGGGAGGATTGGAGGATTTCTGACCACCCCAGAGAACGAAAGCTATAAGTAAAATAACTGCAGCGTGGATAAGAAGTATATAGCCTGTTTTTTTGAGAGTTTTCTCATCATCTACATATTTTTTAAACAATATAATCATTACTACCGAAATAATTGCCAGAACACTCATCAGATGTACACCTGTGGAGAGTCCAATCAGATAAGCAATCAGCAGTATATATTTTTCATTGTCCTTACTATCAGCTCTTTCCTGCCATCTCATCATGAGATAAGTAATGGCGGCGAAGAGAAAAGTACTAGCTGCATAAACCTCAGCTTCAACAGCGCTAAACCAAAATGTATCGCTAAAAGAAAGGGACAAAGCGCCAATAGCAGCAGAAATGTATGTAGCCAAGGCATCCAACAGATTTTTTGGTGTTTTACCTCGATAGTTTTCAATTAGCTTGACTGCGATTAAATAGAGGAAGAAAACAGACAAAGCACTCGAAAGAACGGAGATATAATTGAACCGAAGAGCAATATTTTCAGTAAAAGGAATCATTGAAAAGAGTCTTCCTATCAAAAGAAAGAAGGGTGCTCCCGGAGGGTGTGGAACCTGGAGATAATATCCGGCGGCAATGAACTCACCGCAATCCCAGAAAGAAACAGAAGGTTGAACGGTGAGGTGTAATACCCCGAAAGAAATCAAGAAAACTAATAATCCGATAATTTTGTAGATGGTTCTGAAGTTCATCTTATCCTCGATTGTGATAAATTGCTATAACTACTCTATTTTAAGAGTAACAGTTTAATATCCATTTTATTTTTTAAAGATATGATCAAAATTCTTTTTTTCTTTATTTAACGTGTATTTATCGTACATTGCTTTGAGTTTTGACATAGAGAGAGTATCAAAATCCTCTTCATCCTTATCTCGTTTAACGAACATTTTGAAATCGTATTGCTCAGCGGGAGTAAATTTCCACTCAAACTTTTTCAATTCCGTCAGATATTTTTTTTGCTCTCTAAAACCCATTTGCGTAAATTAAACTTTGAAAATTTTGAATCTTACAAAAATACGAAAAATATCTCGTAATTCGGTAAAATTATTATTGATTTAGACTCTATAAACATGGAAAATGCACAAAAATGAACGATTTTGGATTATGTAAAAAAGGATGCCCTATAGTTTCGGTAATACTCCCGACATATAACAGATCCACTTTAATTATGCGTGGGGTCGAGTCTGTTTTGAATCAAACTATTTCGGATTTTGAATTAATAATAGTGGATGATGGGAGTTCTGATAATACATTTGAGCTTTTAAATAATCTAATCTTGAGTGATGAGAGGGTGAAGTACATTAAACACAAGAATAAAAAGTTACCTTTATCATTAAATACAGGATTGAAACTAGCAACCGGAGATTATATAACTTTTTTAGGGAGTGATGATGAGTATCTCTCAAAACATATGGAAATAAGACTGGAATATATGAAAGCCAATCCTGAGGTTGATCTTATATACGGGGGTGTAAAAATTATCGGGAATGAATATGTAAAAGATGTAAACAATCCTAAGGAGTTAATACATTTAAGCGAATGTGTAATAGGGGGAAGCTTTTTTGGGAAAAGAGAAGTATTTCAAAGTGTGGAAGGATTCAGAGATATTTCTTACGGCGAGGATTATGATTTGGCAGAAAGAGCAAGAATTCGATATAACGTAAAAAAAGTAGATTTTGAGGAAACTTACATTTATTACCGGGATACACCGGACAGCATATGCAACAATATTCAGTTATGATACAAGAAAAGAAATATTACATAATACACAAACCATGCAATGTACTTTCTCAGTTTACAGATAAATTCGGCAGAAAGACAATAAGTGATTTATTTGATTTTCCAAAGGAGGTTTATCCTATAGGGAGACTCGATTATGACAGCGAGGGATTGTTACTGTTAAGTGATGATAAAAAAATGGTTGATTTAATTTTGAATCCTAAATTCAAGCATGAAAAAGAATATCTTGTTCAGGTTGAAGGAAGGATTACTGAAAAAGCAGCGAGAGATATTTCAGAGGGGGTTTTAATTGAGGGGAAGAAAACTTTACCGGCAAAAGTTAAGATTCAGGAAAGTGGATTCAGTTATCCAGAAAGAAATCCTCCAATCCGGGAAAGGAAATCGATACCAACAAGCTGGATAAAAGTGATTATAACGGAAGGGAGAAACCGACAAGTAAGAAAAATGACGGCAGCAGTGGGTTTCCCCACATTACGATTAATCCGAATCAGGATTGCAAATATTGAGATAAAGGAACTAAAGCCAGGCGAGGTAAGGGAACTATCCTGCGCTGAAATATCTGTATTAAAAGAACTTTTGAACTTTAAAGAGTAAAATCCGATATTTACTAATAAGTTTAATAATTTTATGAGGTAAGAATGTATAGAGAGTCGAGAAAATCGTTTTTATATATCGGTCTCTGTGTTATTATAATTGGATTGACACAATATGGATGCAGCCAATTTGGTCAAGAGGGGGAAGTAATAACCGAGGATTGTCCCGATAATGTAAACAGTGAATTATTAATTACCGGTACAGAAAAGTTCGAGTCAAAAACCAGTCAGGGACTATCACTTCAAATAACCCGAATTGAGAAAAGTGAGCTAGGTGACGATTCGCTAAAAATAAAAGTATTTGGACATGTTGTTGATAACAACGGGAAATTACTAACGGGACTTAATGAACAAGCTTATAAAAAGTACTGGTGCAAAGTGACAGACAGTTCCGTAGCCAAATCAGATAACGTTAAGCGTTTCAGAGTAAATGAATTTCTTGACAGAGACCGCACACCGATGGGAATAGTGCTTGTGCTAGATCACAGTGGTTCAATGGGACAGTACAGGGCTAGAAAAATGCAGGAAGCGGTAACGAGATTTATCAAAAAGTATAAAGCCCCGGATGACAGAGTTGCCATAGTGAAATTTGATAATAATATCAAATCACTGAGTATTCCCGATCCAAGAAACAGCAATGAATGGAACAAGTTTGCCGAGGATTTTGAAGTCGGATTAGTTGATTTCGGAGGAATGACGGCACTAAAGGACGGGATCGGAAAAGGATTGGAACTTCTTGCGAATCCAGAGTTTTCCAATTTAAAAAGGAAACACATTTTAGCAATAACTGATGGATTTGAAAATTCCTCTGTAAGTTATGAAACGAAAAATCTGGTTGAGACGGCAAATAAAAACAATGTCAATATAAGTACTATAGCATTTGGTGATTATGTGGATAAGATTTTACTTGCAGACAGTATAGCAGCAAGTACATACGGAAGTTATCATTACATTTGCAGCACTAATGACTTTGATTTTCTTTTTGAAGATATATACCTGAGACTTACGAATTATTATTCGATTGAGTATGCAACCCCAATTTACTATGGTTTACATGCGGTAAATATAGATCTTTGTCTGACAGATCAAACTCTTCAGGCAACTAATTACTATTACGTTGAACCACCCAAGATTGATGATAAAATAAGAATCCGAAACATTTATTTCGATTTTGATAAGGCAACAATAAAAATGGATTCATCAAAGGATGCAATAAACAGGATATATTATTTAATGAAAACCTATCCTGAGCTGGATATTGAGATTCAAGGACATACGGATTCTTCAGGGACCGATAAATATAATGATGATTTGTCGTTAAGAAGAGCAAATGCAGTCCGGACGGCCTTAGTTAAACTCGGAATTAAAGAAGAAAGGATGAAGACGGAGGGTAAAGGGAGAAGATATCCCGTTGTTGCCGAGTACAAACTTGAGGAAAACCGTGCTATGAACAGGAGGGTTGAGTTTATAATTAAAGATTCTATACCTGAGTTAAAGAAACGTTCCATACCGGCATTTTTGACTCCAACACAGTCTTCAAGATAGCAGTTTTTTATGGAAGGCGGGGATCCCAAACCCCGCCTTTTAAGTACAATCCTATTAGCAGCATTCCTCTCAAATTCTTATATTTATTGCGTAAATTTTGTTTTTTTTGAAGTTAAAGGACGTATGACCAAATCTCTCTTTAGAAAATATCCAATCTTAGATTATATACTAATTACAATTGGTTCAGCATGTATGGCAATTGGAATAGGAATATTTCTTGTTGATGCCAAAGTTGTACCAGGCGGAGTAAGCGGACTAGCTATGGCGGTTCACTACTTAAGTAATAATGCAATCCCAGTCGGCTTGCTTGTGTGGGGTTTCAACTTACCTTTATATCTTTGGGGGTTGAAAGAACTGGGGAAGCAATTCGGAATCCGAACCTTTTATGGATTTACTCTTTCTTCAGTTTTTATTGATTTATTCAGAGGTGATATTCCGGGATTTAAGTTTATTAAACTGCAAGAGACACAAACAGTTCAGGATCTTCTTCAAAATGATTTCTTTTTTCTAATACTAATTGGAGCTGTTTTATTAGGTTTCGGGTTAGGAATAATCTTCAAATTCCGGGGGACCACCGGAGGTTCGGATATTGTAGCAGCAATAATGCAAAAGAGGTTCGGGATTAAACCGGGACAAGCAATAATGATTATAGACTTTTTCGTTATTGCATTAGCTGGATTTATAATTGAAATAAAGGATCTGTCTCCAGACAGACCGGCTTTGTCACTAACATTTTACGCATTATTTCTTCTTTTTGTTTCGAGTAAACTAGTAGATGTAATAATTGACGGATTTGACTATGCCCGTGCAGCATATATAATTTCTGATAAGAATGAGGAGATATCCAGAATGATAATTGAGGATTTTGGAAGGGGAGGTACGGCGCTTAAAGCCAGAGGATTATACAGGAACATAGACAGAGAGGTCATTTTTACCGTGGTGACACTTAAGGATGTCAGCAGATTGGTCGATGGGGTAAAGGAAATAGATCCCAATGCTTTTGTCATAATTAATAATGTGCACGAAGTACAGGGAGAAGGGTTCAGAAGACGAATTTGATGTTTGATAGCGATATTTCGAATATTTGTCAAAAAGAGATTTATAACTAATGAGATCAGTTATCCTTATTTTAGTATTATTTATCTTTTTTGCGGGTCAAAAACTTGCATTTACCCAGGTACAGAATGTTGCAAAGATTGGAAGTACAGCAATCAGTGAAGATGAGTTTCTGGAAAGGTACGAATTGACACCGGTTTTTGGGAAACACAAGAAGGGAAACGAAGGGGAGAACAAATTAAAATTTCTATATACATTGATAGCAGAAAAACTTTGGGCATTAAAAGCACTTGAAGAAAGACTTGACACTACTGAAGCAATGTTGACAACTTTTGAAGCGTTTCAGAAAATGTTCGTAAGGGACTTTGTATATCAGAAGGAAATCAGGCGAAGTGTTGTAATTACAGAGGAAGAGGAAAGCGAAGCATATAAGCGTAACGGGACAAAACTTTTTGTAAACTACCTAATCTCTACGGATCAAGAAGAAATTGACAATTTATATAATTTTCTTAATCAGGGGATTCCGTTTGATACTATCCTAGCAGAAAGTCCAGAACTAGAGGAACAGAAAACTCCCATCGAAATAGTATATGGACAGATGGATGAGGAAGTTGAAGATATATTATTCAATCTTAAAAAGGGGGAATTTTCGAAGCCGATATTAACTCCCGATGGTTATTACATTTTCAGGATTGTAAATAAAGTTGAAACTATTCTGATGAATCAAAGCGAGCAAGATGACTCATACAAAAGAGCCCGTCAAATTGTTCAAGCAAGAAAAGAGAGAGAACTCTTTTTTAAATTCTATGAAGAGAGATTCCGGGACACTAAAGTGGTTGCGGATGCGAAACTGTTAAGGAGCCTCACTGTACAACTATCCCAAGTTCTTGAAGCCAAAGCCAAACAGAGAAACACAAAGCAGGGAGACAAAATCTACCTGGAACCACTGGAAGTTAAAAAAATATTAGACTACTATCTATCTGATACCCTCAACAGTATCATTATCAAATTTCCGGAGGATCCAATAACTCTGCGAAAGTTTATTTTAATGCTGGGATTTGACGGATTCAGCATAACGGAAACCTCCGTAAATGAAGTATTCAGTAGACTGAACAAGCGCACACGTTCATTTATAGAGCAAGAACTGATTGCCAGAGAAGGATTGAGAAAAGGATATCAGAATGAGCCAGAGGTCAGGTCATCCCTTAAAATGTGGTTTGATAATTATTTATTTCAAATGCTGCAGTCGAAGTTTACTGACACTGTTGAAGTGACTGAACAAGAAGCCTATGACTTTTATAAAAGCTATAGCAAGGAATATAAATTTCCTCTCCGAATGAATATTGGGGAGATACTGACAGATTCTCTTGAAATTGTAACAAAGGTGTTGCAGGAAATAGACAATGGAAGAGAATTCAAGGAACTTGCAAAATTGTATAACAAGCGGGAGTCGACAAAAGTGAATGATGGAGAATATGGACTGACTCCGGTTACCATGCTTGGAGAACTTGGCAGGATTGCTTCAATGATGGCAATCGGGGATGTTTATGGACCGATAAAACTGCCAGAGGGATATTCAATCATAAAATTATTGGATAAGGAGATCGAAAAAATCGACGATTCACGAAAACAATTTGACGAAATGAAAACAAAGATCATTAGTGATTTAAAATATCAGAAAGTCAAGAGGTTTTTATCAACATACACGGCAGATTTAGCCATTAAATATGGGATTGATATAAATGCGGATGTACTTAACGGAATCAAATCCACCATGATGAACTCATTTGGTATAAGATATATGGGTTTTGGCGGAAGAATTACAGCTGCTCCACTCCTTGCACCACAAGAAGACTGGATTGATGAGTATTTTCAAAGAAAAAACCAGCTTCCCTAAGGAGTAATATATTGGAAACAAACGGCGAATTTTTATATCTGTGTGACTTAACCGATCTACCAGAGATCAAGGGGAAAAAGTATACTATTGATGATGAGGAAATAGCAGTTTTCAAAATAAAAGAGAATGTTTATGCATTATCAAATGTTTGTCCTCATCAACATAAGGCAATAATCTGCGATGGATTTCTTGAGGATAACTTAGTTGTATGTCCAGCTCATGGGTGGAAATTCAGGCTTGAGGATGGAAAACAACCGGGAAACAGAAATGGATTACGATCGCATTTTGTAAAAATCAGGAATAATAAAGTTTATATTAAACTAGCAAAAAGTAAATTAAACTGGTAAAGTGAGCATTAACAGTCAAATAATCAGGGAATTAGCAAAACAAGGCGGTTTCCAACTTGTAGGATTTGCAAAAGCAGAAATACTTAAAGCAGAACATGACAATCTGCTTTCGTGGTTGGATCAAAAATATCATGCCGGCATGCAATACATGGAACGCAACACAGATAAACGTTCAGATATACGCAAAATACTACCCTCTGTAAAATCGGTAATTTCACTAGGCATGAATTATTATACTAAAAATATTACCGAGAATAAAAAGCCAGGTTATAAGATTTCCCGATATGCATGGGGAAAAGACTATCACATAGTTATTCAGGAAAGAATTAAGTTCATTTGTGAGGAGATAAAGAAAAATGATCCGGAAGCTGAGCTGATTTACTATGTGGATACAGGGCCGGTTATGGATAAGGTTTGGGCAAAAAAAGCCGGTTTGGGTTGGATGGGTAAGCATTCTAATATTATAAACAGAAAAATTGGAAGCTGGTTCTTTATTGCCAACATATTAGTAAACAGAGAACTTGAATATTCAGAAGAGGTGGGGGACTTATGTGGATCATGCACGAGGTGTATAGATGCATGTCCGACCAATGCGATAGTATCGGATCAAGTTATAGATTCGAACAAATGTATTTCATATCTCACAATTGAGAATAAAGGGGAAATCAGATGGGAATTCAAAGGGAAAATGGAGGATTATATATTTGGCTGTGATATTTGTCAGGAGGTCTGTCCCTGGAATATTAAGTTTTCAACTCTCAGTGGGATTGAAGAATTTAAGCCGGTAAATGGGAATGACAAAATAACTTTTGATGAAGTAAATGAAATGGACATTACCGAATTTAACAGACGCTTTTCAGAGAGTCCAATTAAAAGAGCAAAGTTTTCCGGACTAATGCGAACGGCAATATTTTTAAGTAACAATCAATAAGAAACCTTTAACAGGAAAAATAATCTAATTCATTATTGAAATAAATATAGTTTAGGAGAAAAAATGTCGGTAAACAATCATTATAAAGTAATAATAATAGGTTCAGGACCAGCAGGTTATACAGCAGGTTTATATGCGAGCCGGGCGAATCTAAACCCACTAATTTTTGAAGGAATGCAGCCGGGGGGACAATTAACAATAACCACGGAGGTAGAAAACTATCCCGGTTTTGAGCATGGTATCCAAGGTCCACAATTAATGGATGTGATGAGGAAGCAAGTGAGCCGTTTTGGTGCAGAATTTCTTTTTCGTGATGTTACAGCAGTAGATTTTTCAAAGAGGCCCTTTAAAGTGGTTTCGTATGACGAAGAATATTTTACCGATTCGATAATCATAGCAACCGGTGCTTCTGCCCGCTTGCTGGGTATTGAGAGCGAAAGCAAATTTATGGGGTTTGGTGTATCCGCTTGTGCTACGTGTGACGGATTTTTCTTTAAGAATCAGAGAGTGCTGGTTGTAGGCGGGGGGGATACGGCGATGGAGGAGGCTAATTACCTCACCAGACATGCATCAGAAGTAATATTAATCCACAGGAGAGAAGGATTCCGAGCTTCCAAAATTATGTTGGATCGTGTAATGAAAAATCCCAAGATAAAAATCATGACAAATAAAGTTGTAAAGGAAGTGCTTGGCAAGGAAGAGGATGGTAAAAAAACAATGACGGGAGTAATGCTTAAAGATACCACGACCGGAGCAGAGGAAGAATTGAAAGCAGATGGTTTGTTCATTGCAATTGGACACAAACCTAATACCGAGATTTTCAAGGATGTGCTTAAAATGGATGAAACCGGTTATTTAATTGTGGAACCGGGAACTACAAGGACAAACATAGAGGGGGTCTTTGCTGCAGGGGATGTGGCAGATAAGCATTACCGACAAGCAATAACAGCAGCAGGTACCGGAGCTATGGCAGCGATAGATGCAGAACGTTGGCTTGAAAACCAGGAATGATTTTATATAGAGAGACTTGCACCAGCAAGTCTCTTTTATATTATAATGTCCGCGATAGAATTAAGAATATAATCCGGTGCAATGTCCTTGTAATCAGCGAAATTTGATTTTACGCCTGTTTGAACAAGTGCGGTATCAACTCCAAATAAATTTCCCATCTTAATATCTGTTTCTATTCTGTCTCCCAGAAGCAGGATTTCATTTGCAGGAAGACCAATTTGTTTTATTGCCTCATCAAACATAAAACGTGACGGTTTTCCGAAGTGAAGTTCGAGTTTTCTGTGAGTTCTTTTTTCAAGAGCAGAGATAGTTGACCCGGCATCAAGTATCTCACCATTATCAACCGGGCACGTATCATCAATATTTGCTGCTAAGAACTTAGCACCTGTTTCCAATGCCCGAGCAGCGATTTCGAGTTTTTCATAATTCAGAGTTCTGTCGAGAGTAACAATAACTATTCTTATTCTTAAGGGATCAGCTGAATATGTTAATCCCTCATCCCTTAACTCTTCGATGAATTTATCCTCTCCCAATGCAAAGAAGGGGAAGTCAAAAAAATTATTCGAGATGTATTTTTTAATAACTTTTGTGGCGGTTAGAATTTCGGTTTCCAGAATATTCAAACCATTCTGCTTAAGAAAAGCGTGATATTCTGTGGTAGTGCCGGTAGTTTTATTTGTAACGAAAAGCACCTTTCTGCCAGTGCTTTTAATATAGTTCACAGTTGTATCGGCTTTTGGAATAATCCGAGTACCCCGATATGTCGTACCATCCATATCAAAAATAAAGCCCCGGTATTTTTCAAACTCCCTTTTAAATTTCATTTATTCACCAATCTTAAAATCAGAGTTTAATTATCCTGAAGCCAAGCGGGGGTACTACCAAAGTAACAGAATTGCCCTTAATACTTAATTTGTCATTATTAAAGATATCCAGCAAATATTTTGCCTCGCCAGGATTACTAAAAGAAACAGAATGCTCTTGTTTTCCCAAATTAAATGCAATAATAAATAGTTCTTTTGCACCGGGGATAAATCTTTTCATGGCAAATAATTTTTTATTATCATCAATATTAAAGAACTCAACTTCGCCAGTTTTAAGTTCCGGGTTTTCGTTTCTTAGTTTAATCATTTTTTTATAAAAGTCCAGCAGCTCATCGTTCACTTCAACTTCATAGGTTCCAAGTCCTTTCGAAAAACCTGAACTGGCTGTAATTGTTTCGGCTTCATAAGAGAGATTGTCCCATATCATTGGCTTTCTACAATGAGGGTCATCGGGTCCCCACATTCCCACTTCATCACCATAAAATATCATTGGAGCGCCTCTATAAGTCATTTGGAAAGCAGCTATCAGTTTTTGAATTTTGTAATCCTCGGGTTTTGGTTTTCCCGGATTATATTCAGAATTTCTTTCATCAGAATCCCTGTCATACTGTCTGTCGGGATTAACAATCATGGAGGTAAGTCTTTCCGTATCATGTGAACTCAGCAAATTCTGGAGCAGGTGCAAGTTTTCTTCAGGATAGTTCTTATCCACCTTCTGTAAAAGTTGAACAAATTCAGATATTGATATTTGATTTTTTTTATCGATGAATAAATTAATTACCGGATAAGCAAACGGATAATTCATGAGAGCATCAAAGACTCCATTTTCGGAAATGAAATCGGGAGATACTTCCCACAATTCGCCAACAATCAGAGCATTGGGATTTATTGATTTAACATATTTGGACCACTCCCGCCAGAATCCCAAGGGTACATCTCGGGCAACATCCAGCCGCCAACCATCTATTCCTTTTTGATATTTCCCATTTCCAATGGGATCCATCCATCTTCTGGTTGCATCAAATATGTATCTCTTAACCGGGTCAATCAAATTATCCTCTGTGCGGTTGAACTCCGGTAATGACTTATGATTCCACCAACCCTTATAATCGAATTCATTTTTTTCAGTTTGGGGATTATCGAAATCTTTTATCAAAAACCAGTTTTTATATTGAGAATTTATTCCATTTGCGACAATATCCTGAAAAGCCCAAAACTGAACACCAGTATGATTAAAGACACCATCAATAATAATAAACATGCCCCGGCTGTGGATCTCGTTTATTAATCTCAGAAAGAGTAAATCGGCTGATGTCCATGACCAGGTTGTTGGATCATCCGGCACTTCTTTGCTTATCAACCATTTATCACCAATCGGATCAGGTCCGAAATTCACATCAATATGATGGAAAGTCGAGCCATCATACTTGTGCATGGATACAGCTTCAAAAATGGGATTCAAGTAAATACCTTTAACACCAAGATTCTCGAGATAATCAAGATTATTAAAGATTCCCTGAAGATCGCCTCCATATCTTCTCGAAGTTAAATGATTGCTAAACTTTCCTCCGAGTTTTTTTTCCCATTCCTGCTGGTTATACCAATCAGATGTCCAAGGAGTTATCTGCCATCCTTCAGGAATAGATGTTTGATTTATAAAAACTTTATCCGGTGTGGGGTCGTTGCTTTCATCACCATTCGCAAACCGCTCCGGAAAAATCTGATACCACACAATTCCCTTTGCCCATTCAGGGAAATTCTGCTGCTGGGGGTAAATAGTCATACTTAAAATAAAAAGAAAAAATAATAATCTCATATCGTTTTTTTACCTCTCGGAAGTTAAATTATAATCCCAGTTCATCTTTCATCATCCGGAATGATTCTTCAATATCAGTTGGTATGAATCCCAGTTCGGTTTCAGCTTTTATTGTATAAAGTCCTGAATTCAGTGGTCGTCTAGCAGCCTGGTTAAGTTCCGAAGTATTTATTGCGGTAATGAGGGTTTTATCAAGATCAAAATAACCTGCAATCCGATAAGTAAAATCCAATCGGGACAGAAATTCCCGTCCCCCTATATTATAGATGCCAGTTTTCCTAAATTCAATAGCCTTGCTAATTCCCTGAACGGCATCATCAATAAAAGTGGGGTTATTAATCTGGTCCTTTACAATTCTGATTGTTTTATTCTCCCGCAAAGAGGATACTACCCATCTTACGAAATCAGGTCTTCCGTAATGTGCGACTCCATAGAGGACGTTAATTCTGAAAACAGTATATGAAGGTGCGGTTAATCTTATTGCATTTTCACTTGCAAGTTTTGTCCTTCCATAATATCCAACGGGGTCGGGTTTATCATTTTCCGAATATGGGCCCGACTTTCCATTAAAGACATAATCTGTGGAGAAGTGAATAAGGTGGGCGTCAGTAATACGCGCCCCCTCGCACATAAATTCCACTCCCTTAACATTCACTTTCCAGGCAGTTTCCCTTTGAGATTCACATAAATCGACATTTGTAAAAGCCGCAGCATTAACAATGAAATCAGGATAAAAATCAAGAACCGCTCTTTTAACTTCCTGTCTTTGACTTATATCAACCCTCAAATAATCGATTCCAGGGATGAAAGAAGCATCTTCCATTGAGACCCCCAGGAATTCCACATTCTCCATATTCATGAAATGGTTTGTTACCCGTTGACCGAGCATTCCATTAACACCGAATACCAGTATTCTTTTCTTTATTATATCGTGTGCAAACATCTTCCTTTAAGTACTTAAGTTTATCCAAATTTGAATATGAGGCTAGGCAACCGGCCGCTGTATTCGCAAGTTCAAGAGATTTTATTAAATCTTTGGTTTTAAGATAGTAATAAAAAAAGACCGAACCAAACATATCGCCACAGCCAATCCTGTTGAGCGTATTCACCTTAACAGCGTGAAGAGAAAAACGCTGTTTCAATCCATCTATGAAGGAGTACAAGGTAACTCCTTTTTCACCTTTTGTTATGATCAGTACGCTTACTCCCAAGGAAAAGAGATGCTCAGCTATTTCGGCCTCCTCGCTCATGTCAGAAAGAGTGAGGAGTTCATTTTCATTTACCTGAATAATATCAAACGCCTTAGCCCATTCATCGAAGTCCGGTATTCTTCGGAAGTTTCTTGCATAGTTTGGTTCGATTCCGCGCGAAAGAGTGTGAACATCAATAAACATTGGTCCAGAAAAGTTTTCTTTCAAGTATTTGACATCATCAAGCGATACATCAAATCCGGTTATCATATTAACATAAATTCCTGAAAACCGGGAGAAATCCTTTACTTTGATATCAATTTTTTCTGTTATAAACTCATACTTTTCATGACGTTCTTTATCGTCAAATACCATCAGATGGTTTTTGGGAATTGCTTTAACCCTGGAGGAGTATTGCAGATTGACCTGTTTATAAATATTTTCAAACAGGTGATAATTATTATCTTCTGTCAGAGTAACCAGAAAAAGCTCATCTTCAGGTTCGGCAAATGCCCTGAACGCAGTGGCAGAGTAGAAAATACCTCCCGGCTTTCTTTCCTGCAGCTGGTTTCTGAAAAAGATGTGATCTTCGACAGAGTGGCCTATAATTAGAATATCCATAAAAAATTTCCGAATTATGAATAAATATCTTCAGTACAAAAATAAAAAATAATCTCTATACAAGCAGTGTACAAAAGCTTCACAAAACTTTTATTAAACGATGACCTTTTAGGGGAGATATCAGTTTGGGAGAGGAGACACTCATTATCCATCAAGTTCCTTCAAAGTGCCCTCAGGCAAAAAAAAGACCGGGAGTTAGCGGTCTTTTATTTGATCTGTCGATTTTTAGAATCGCGTGTACATTTTAAGTTCCAGTCCATTGAATTCGGGTTCATATCTGCAAACTCCTCCGACACAAATGTTTCCTGCCTGGCGGGAACCATAGAGGAGTATAATATCAGAATGATTCCCAAGTTTATAACTTAACTGAAGAAATTTCCATGTTTTTCTGACTTTCCTTCCAGGGGTTGGCTCTTTTGTCTCCATAGTACCGTTGAAACTAAGTACAAGATCGGGTGAATGAAGAAATTCAAGAGTAAGTGCCTGATTATAATAATCTTCTCCGGTTATTGATACATTAGTTTGCTGATGCTCGTATATCAAACGAATTGTATTCCTGTCATTCAGAGAGTATCTTACATCCAAAATCGGTGTGAAATTTTTTGTTGAGGAAGTCAGTTCCTCCGAATAACCAAAAGCCAGGGTAGTATAAATGGAATTAGTCAACTGATGATTTAACTGAGAATAGAATTCCTTTAACTGAATCACCGGTTCGTTTGTAGTTTTTTGAATTCTCTGGTAGTATGAGGAGCGGGGGAGAGTTTTCGTCAGACTAAAGGAAGTAGTCAGGAAAGTAAAGTCCCAGAAATTATAGTTTATTTCTACTTGTCCACCTTCCTCATTATTAGCGTCAAGTGCCGAGGGGTGTTTATTCAATAAGGAATAGGTGTAATCCCTGCGGGTTGCCGGGGGGGTGTTATAGTTAACTGTGCCGTCGCTAGAAGTAAAGGTAAAATTGTCATAAATTTTATACTCCCCAAGAATAGAAAAATTACCATAATAAAAACTCAAATTGCTGTAAAATCCCTTTCCAGCAATAAATTCATTGCCCTGAAAAACGTTTTCCTTTATATCTTCATTCTGTTTAACAGCAAATTCGGTATAAATATCAAAATTATAGAATGAAGGCTGGAACCTGACAGATGCAAGAGAGGTGCGTGCCAACTGATCATTTTGCGGTTGATTAGAAAGGTAAGAGACGCCCATTTTCAAAAACCTAAGACCGCGATACTCTAAATCCACTGCATGCAGGATATCAGTTCTGCTCAAGTCCAGGTTTTCGGGCATACCTGACAAAGCTGTAATTACAAAATCAGAATATCTCCCAAGGAATTTTACACCAAGCAGATTATTATCAATTCTGACATTTCTATCCTCAAAGCTTTTAAGGGTTAATCCCCTTCCAAACAATGCATAGTAATTTCCGACTGTGAATTCCCCCCCGGTATTTCTATCACCAATCTCAGCTTTTATATACTTAAAACCAAAGTCAGCAAACCTTTTTTTTCCTCTGTTAACAGCACTGCTGGGGTCATTAGGTTGAAAAGTATCGAAGCGAAATCCGGCAGAAAAGATTCCACTTCGGAAATCAAGATTGAACCAGTCTTCTGTAATTTCCAGCTTCTTGCTCATATCGTACGAATATTTGATTTGATTTGAGAAACTCAGACCTTCGGGAAGCTGAAACTCTTGTCCCCGAACGGTTGAAAACAGCAGGACAAAAGCCAGAGGGGTCAGGAGTAATATCTCATTAATCGGCAGACCGGAGAACAGAGGAGATGATTTTTTAAAAAGCATAGGGCTACTTCATCATATCCAAGATAAGTTTTTTAAGTTTTATTTCATCACCCGGTACGTAACCCATATGAGTATAGTTTATTTTCCCTTCCTTATCAATTAAAACTGAAAAAGGGACTGCATGAGCATAATATTTGCGTGCGACTTCAGAATTTGTATCCAACAAAACCGGGAATTTATAACCGCGGGATTTAACATAAGGGATCACCCTGGAGACGCTCTTTTCGTTGTCGATAGCGATGGCAAACATCTTAAATCCATCTGGATGAAGTTCATTATAAATCTTATTAAACTGAACCATTTCTTCAGCACAAGGTTTACACCAGGTCGCCCAGAAAGAGAGCAAAACAGGTCCTTTACCCAGTTCATTTTTAAGTTCAACCTTATTACCGTCCATATCCTCGAGGATAAAATTGATTGATTTTTTCCCCTTCATTTCATCGTTCTGGGGGAGGGTAACGGATATAAAAAAGACTAAAAAAAGGCAAGTGAAAGTCAACTTCATTATTTCTCCAGTATCATTTTTTTGGTGAAGGATTTAGGGTTATTATTATCATAATTTGCAGTAATACGATAGAAATAAATTCCGCTGGCAAGATTTCCCGTTTGGAAAGTGATGGAATGCATTCCGGCATTTTTTCTTTCCGAGAAAAGGTTCCCAACGTGATTACCCAACACATCGAAAACATCCAAAGAGATTAATGCCTCTGTATCTATAAAGAAATTAATAACTGTGGAAGGGTTAAAAGGATTAGGGTAGTTCTGAAAGAGTTTAAAATCGTTTGCGACATCAATATCCTTTATTCCGGTAAGCTCGTTCGAAGCTGTCAAGTCCACGACTATCGAATCAGCGAGATTCTTCATATTCTTGGCAACAAGTTTAATTTGTCCCAAACCACGAGTAGTATCGGGGAAAACATGAAGAGAGAAATCCACAGTTGCGCCGGGGGCGATCGGAGAACTCTGGAAGTCCGAAGTGGTTGCTATACTGTCAAGAAAAGGGGGAAAACAAGACTCATCGAAACAAAAGGAGGAAGTCCATTCACCAGGCAGGGCATTCATTCTTCTGACAATGCAAATTGTGATATTTTCCTGAGCGAGGTTAATTAAAGGAATCTCAAAAGCTATGTCGGTTTCCGGAGCTCCGGTTAAGTGTGTATGTGCCGGGATAAAAGAGAAACTTTGTCCGAAAACCGGTGTCAAATAAACTATAGAAATTACAAGACTTATTTTAAGAAGATTTTTTATCATATTCGTTCAATTAATTAAATTGTTTACAAACTTACTTTAACAATGTAATTTTTCTCTTGGAATTAAAAGAGCCTGCTTTCATTTCAACAATATACATCCCGGAAGAAAGGTTTCCGGCATGGAAATCAACCGAATGGGATCCTGCTTCTTTGAAACTACTGACTAAAGTTGCCACTTCCCGACCCAGAATATTATAAACTTTGATAGTCACAAGACTGTAAGAGGCAAGAGAGAAATTAATTGTAGTGGATGGATTGAATGGATTCGGGTAATTCTGTCCCAAAGAGAATTCAGATGGAATCCGGGAGTCTTTATCATTATTGCCTGAAATTGTTCCAATCAGATCCCATTTTTCAGCTTGTTGAATCTCTCCCTGATTGAGGGGGGAGTTAACTTTATAAACAAACGCCACCAGCTGACAGGAATTAGCATCGAATCCTGCGGGAACTGTATACCTGACTTGTCTGTAAATTTCCTGTCCCATCTTCCAAACGTCCTTGGTATTCAGAGTATCCCCTAAAACTCCATTAATCATTGCCCGAACAACGTGGGAATGCTTATAATCAGTACCACCGATGCATGAAGAATTTCCTGTCTGAGAATAAACCAGATTATCTTCAGTCAGAACAAGATTTACACGATAATAGCCACTGAGTGATGTAAGAGAAGTTACTTTCAGAGTTGCATCAAGTTCTCTGGTAAGGTTGTTATAAGTCTTTGCAATAGTAATGGATACTGTTGGCGCAACATTTTTTCTTAAGGAGACACGAGAATTCCACTCGCCTCTTGATACAGGAGAGGAGGTTCTGTCAATAACTCCGGTAGGGTAGCTTGAGAAACCCATCGATGATATAATAGAATTTCCGCTGAAATTTCTATAAGGATCGCTGCTATTAGATGGTCCGTGATAACCGATAATAATTGCGTTCGGGGCAGTTTTCAGAACATTTTCGGCAATAATTGTATGGCCGCAGGGGCAGTATTGGCACCAAGTACCAGTGCAATACTCTAGGACAGGATTCCGCACAGACTGTGCATAAATTGAAACTGAAAAGAGTAAGAGAAAAAGTGCTTTTGAAGTTATTTCTTTTAACACACTGACTCCATTATTTTTATTTTGAAATTGTTGATTGTATTATTTCTTTTGTTTTTTTATTCTGGATAAACGTAACCGTCTTTAACTGCTCCGGTTGCCAGGCTGAAGCCAGAGGAGTCTGAAATTCAAAAACCTCTGAACTACCGGGTAAAAGTTGTGAAACCGGACTTCCTGAATTAGAAGGGAGCATTTTTCTCATGACATTATGAAAAACAGTCTCCCCATTTGAACCCGGCGGCACATCAAACAAAATTTCTTTTTCTATGACAACTGTATGCAACACCAAATCCTCGAAAATTATTCCGGCAGTATCAAAATTTTGTACAGTAACTTTCACAAGTAAAGTAGCATTTGAAATAGTATCATTAATGCTAAGGGTAAACTTTGGAGTTTCCGCCAAACGGGTTTCAATTCTGGAGATTATACTATTTGAATCCGAAGGGACAGACCAAAGAATTCCATCCAGTATAACAGTCGGAGCGGTCTGGATATTATAGAGAGCCATTCTAGAATTCGCGTCAGACTTATTAGCTGTATAGAAAATATCGAACGGAGAGGGGAAATTAGTCGGGAACTTAATGACTACAAGTTTTTCCGAACCATATTTAGTTAGCAAGTTTTTAATTATAGAGTTTGTCAGGACGCAGGGAGAGCAACTGACATTTGAAAAATTTTCCATTAGAACTGTTTTTTTCAATCCTGCGGGGACCATTTGAAAGGAAAACAGTGTTTGCCCCCCCATCTGAATATTGATGGATTGTTCAATCAGGTTATATCCATTTTTCTCAAGTTTCAGAGTGTTAAGCCCGGTTTTCACTTCTAAAGTATCCGGAGTATATTTTCCTGTTGATTGATTATTGAGGTAAATCAAGGCGCTATCAACATTTGTTGTCACAAATATTTTTACAAAAACCGTTTCTTGGTTTACGTCATTAGGGGGATTAGTCCGGCACCCATTCAAATAGAATAGAAAAAGGAGTATCCAGGGGAGCCTACCCATGATCTGTAAATAATTGGAAATAATCATATTTTGAAAGTTAAGAAAAAGCAAAAACCTGGCAAAGTAAAAAGATAATGGAGGAGGAAAATCCGGCTTTTAAACACAGAAGCCTTATCCGGCAATGAAGATTGTCCGGAGATTTCAGAAAGGGAAATTCGATATGAACACAGAAGGCTGATTGAACCTAAGGAAAGATCAACTTTACGTTGCAGCTATTGATCAAAATGCAAAAAGTTTCAGATTCCGACTTAATTATCGAAAGAGTCGGATGGTTTGTGCAAGTTGTACACCCCCTCAATGAGGCATTTTTATATTGTCGGAGGTGATTAATAAGGATAATTTTGTAAGTCAAATTTCTATAATAAATAATGAGGTACTATTGAGATCATTAACAAAAGTGCTTTTGTTCTCCCTGTTACTAATGTTAGTCGGTTTTACTGCAGTAGGAGAGTTACTCCCGAGTGAAAGCGAAGCAAATTTAACTGAGGAGACGGCTACTGTTAATGATGTAATTAATTCAAGCCGAACGATTATTAATTACATTGAAGTCGGGAGCTGGCACGCATCGTGGTATGGTGCCAAATTTCACGGACGAAAGACAGCAAATGGTGAGGTATTCGATCAGGATGCATTCACAGCTGCACACAGAACGTTGGAGTTTGGAACTTTACTAAGACTAACAAATCCCGAGAATGAGAGGTCAGTTATCGTAAGAGTAAACGACAGAGGACCTTTCATCCGAAACAGACAAATTGACATCTCCAGGGCTGCAGCAACAGAACTGGGAATGCTACATGACGGAGTAGCAGAGCTAAAAGTTGAAAAGGTTCAATTAGAAAATATCAACTTTCCTATGCTACACCTGAACTAATAATCCTCTGAGGCTGTCCCAAGAAATAATTCCTTGGGACAGTCCCTTTCCCTCTCAAAATCCCTAAATTTAATCATTTTCATAATACACTAAACGAATTTCGAGGCTTTTTAAGTTTTTTTTATTACTTTTGACAAGTAAGAAAAAAAAGTTTAATGAAATCAAAGTCAAGAAATATTTATATACCGGTGATAGCAATCGCCCTCATTATGTTCCTTTTAAGCGGATGCAGTTCGTCCGTTGACAACAGGTACAAGAAAAGGGACACTACCGGTGAGAAGGACGAGATAACTTCAACGAAGGATTCGGGGACCATTGACTTATCCGCATACAAGACAAATTTACCCATTTCCAGAGAGAGAAGGGATCCAACAATCAGAACCGCTCCAGATTTAGGATACAAGGGGATATGGACGGGATATGGTGATAAGAAAAAAGAATCCACATTGATGCGGGCATACGGATTCAGGGTGTTAATGGCTGAAACAGAGGATTATAAAGAAGCGGAAAATATCCGAACGGATCTTTATTTTAACACAGTTGCGAGAAGGATATACATTGATTTCGAAACACCATTCTACAAAGTCAAGATTGGGGACTTTACGAATTCATTTGATGCCAAGGAGTACAGTTTTAAGCTTAGTCAGCTTGGATTCAAAAACACGTCTATTGTAAGGGACTCTATAAATATATATAAGTAGAACATGAGGACAATTTTTAAGAATGCTGCTCAGATAGTTACGGTCAGTACTAAAGGGAAAAATCTCAAAAGGGGAGCAGATATGAAAGACATATCGGTTTTGACCTCCCATTCAATAATTGCAGAAAACGGCAAGATTGTTGATATTATTCCTACAGAGTCTATGAGCGGAGTAAAATTCGATAATGAGACAGATCTAAAAGGGAAAGTCATTTTGCCCGGCTTAGTGGAATGTCACACACATACAGCATTTGCCGGATCGAGGGCAAGTGAATTCAGAATGAAGCTAAACGGGACGGGATATGAAGAGATTGCCTCAAAGGGGGGAGGGATCAACTATACAGTTTCAGCTGTCCGGAATTCAAGCAAAGAATCGTTAAAAAGGATCACACATCAAAGAGTAAAACACTTCGTAAGCCAGGGAATAACCTCTCTGGAAATCAAGAGTGGATATGGGCTGGATTTTGAAAACGAAATCAAACTGCTCGAGGTGATTAATGAAGTAAATCAGGAATGCGGTATCGATATTTATGCAACTTTTTTAGGGGCTCATACCTTTCCAGTGGAGTATAAAAATGACAGGCGGGGGTATCTTAACAAGATAATAAACGAGATGCTGCCATATGTTGCACGGCAGAATATCGCGACCTTTTGTGATGCATTCTGCGAAATAACCGCATTTCAACCGGAGGAAGTCAGGGAGATCTTCAAGGCAGCAAGCGGACTGGGGCTGAAATTAAAACTGCACAGTGAGCAGTTCAACAATATTGGTGGTTTGGAGGTTGGCACAGAGTCAGGAGTTCTTAGTATAGATCATCTTGAGGTAATTAATGACGAGGATATTAGAAAGTTAGCCACAACAGAGATTGCAGCAGTTCTACTGCCGGGAGTTTCCTTTTTCCTGAATTACGGATTTGCGCCAGCCAGGAAGATCATTGATAACGGAGGGATAGTAGCCCTGTCCACGGACTTCAATCCGGGGTCCTCGCATATTTCGAATTTCCATTTGATAATGTCGATTGCCGCCCTGAAAATGAAAATGACCATAGAGGAAGTTATTTCCGCGGTTACAATTAATGCGGCAAAAGCCTTGGGGATAAGCGATAGAACCGGAAGTATAGAGATTGGGAAAAATGCCGATTTTTCGGTGTTCAATTGTGAGGATTACTCGGAGATAGTATATTCGATCGGCTCAAATTTAAACGAAATGACGATTAAGGAAGGAAAAATAATCTATTCAAGTTCAGGAGATTAAGATGAAAATAATCGAGTGTGTACCAAATTTCAGCGAAGGACGCAACCTTGAGAAAATTGAGATAATAAAAAAGTCAGTAAGTGGAATAAACAACGTAAAGATGCTAAGCATAGAGCCGGATGCTGACTACAACCGGGTGGTTGTAACACTTGCGGGAGATGAGAACGGGATAGTGGAAGGAGCAATTGCGGTAAGCAAGGCAGCGGCTGAGGAAATTGACATGCGGGCTCATAAGGGAGAGCATCCACGGCTTGGCGCAATTGATGTAGTGCCGTTTGTTCCGGTCAAGGATGTAACCATGGAAGAATGTGTAAAAATCTCGGAATTGTACGGGGAGAGAATAGCCCGCGAGCTTTCCGTGCCGGTCTATTTGTATGAATACTCCGCAAGGAAAAAGGAGAGGCAGAATCTGGCAAATATCCGGCAAGGAGAATATGAGGGGCTGGAAGAAAAGTTAAAGAGTCCTGAGTGGTTTCCGGATTACGGCGAGGCAAAATTCAATCCCAAGACTGGCGCGATTGTAACCGGAGCGCGTTTTTTTCTGGTTGCGTATAATGTCAATATAAAATCAACCGATGTAAAGTACGCGAAGGAAATTGCCGAAATACTGAGGGAGTCGGGGAGACCCAAAAGAGATGAAAACGGGAATATTGTGAAGATTGAGGGAAAGACCGTGAAGGAAGCAGGAAGGCTAAAATGTGTAAAGGGGATGGGGGTATCGCTTGAGAAATATAACATAACACAAATCTCCATGAATCTTACCAATTTTAACATAACTCCGATACACGTTGCGTTTGAGGAGGTAAAAAAAGAGGCGGAAAGATTAGGAGTGGAAGTGAACGGAAGCGAGATAGTCGGGCTGGTGCCGCTGGCTGCACTGATTGACTCGGGGAAATTCTATGCTGAGGGAAAAACCCTGGATGAGAAGAGTTATGTAGAGATTGCAATAGACAAACTGGGATTAAGCAATCTTAATTATTTCAATCCTAAAGAAAAAATTATTGACTATATGATTTAAAATTCTGAACTTTATTAATGCAGGCTCGGTTATGTTATTATCATACAAATTTGATAGAATGACTACAAAGAAAAAAAATAAAAAGCAGAACGACAAAATCGATATATATTTCTGCACGGAATGCGGAGATCAGCTTATTGATTTTGCCCTTGAGGACCGGGCATCCGATATAGAGAGTGTGCGCCGGAACCACGAGTTGTGCAAGAAGACAGGGAAGTTCAAAGGGGAGTGTTGTTCTAAACTTTTCATAGCAAGGCAAATCGAAGATCTGTTAAACGAGACAGAAGAATAATTTTTTTCCTCCTTTCTTTTTTCACAATAATTTAACTAAATTAGTCTGTTAATTTTTTAACCATTAATTATGGAGACTGGTATGGGAAAGACTATTTTGTTAATATTGATCGGAAAAAGAAAAGATTCAGCCGTAAAAGTCCAGCAAATCCTGACAGGATGGGGATGTTTAATTAAAACGAGACTGGGCATACATGACGGTATTCTTGAGAACTGTTCGGATGAAGGACTGGTAATATGCGAACTAGTCGGGACGAAAGAGCAGAAAGAAGAACTTGCCCGAAAGCTGGCGGTGATTCCGGAAGTTAACTCCAAGCTTGTTGAACTCTCATTATAAGGAAGTAGGAGTCTTGAAGAAGTTACCCAATGTAAATTAACCCCGGGTAACTTTTTTTATCTCAGGCTCCGGGATTTTAACCCCTCCTGTTTATATTTGCTTCAGGAAAAAAGGATAAAAAAGAAAAATGAAAATCAGTTTAGTTCAGTATGATCCAAAGTGGGAAGACCCGGAAGGGAACCAGGCTGAAATCAGAAAGCTGCTGGATAGTTACGGACCTGAAACCGACCTGCTTGTATTCCCCGAATTAACATTAACCGGTTTCACGATGAAGCCGGAAAAATACAGTGCCGCGCCGGGGGAAGGATACACAAGTTTCTTTGCATCAATAGCGAAAGAGAAAGGGGCTTACGTGGTGTTTGGCGAAATAATCAGGGAGGGGGAGAGGTATTTAAATACCCTGAGGATTCTGGACAGGAACGGGACCCGCCGTAGTAACTATTACAAAATACATCCATTTTCCTACGGTGATGAGAATAAACACTATTCGGGGGGAACGGAATTGGTAATGTCGGACATTGACGGAATAAAAACCGGGTTTTCCATATGCTACGATCTGAGATTTCCGGAGTTGTACCGGTTCTACGGAAAGGAAAAGGGGGAGATACTAATCAACATAGCAAACTGGCCGATCACAAGGATAGAGCACTGGCGGACATTACTTAAAGCCAGAGCGATTGAAAATCAGGCGTTTGTGGTTGGGGTCAACAGGACGGGAAAAGATCCGCAGCTTCAGTACAATGGTTGTTCATCTATATTTAATCCGATGGGGGAAGAACTATGCTGTATAGTGGACGATGTGGAAATCAGAACGATAGAAATTGATCTTGGCATGGTGCAGGAAGTCAGAAAGAAATTCCCATTTCTTGAAGATATAAAACTGATATAAAGGAGTTTTTTTGATGAAGGAAAAAGTAGTTATAACAGGAGGAGCGGGATTTATCGGGAGTCATTTAGCGGAGGGATGGTTATCGAGGGGAGCGGAAACAGTGATAATAGATAATTTCCGGAGCGGGAAAAGAGAGAACCTGAAGGTTTTAAGGGGTCACAAGCTGGTTGAAGGATCGATAACCGATAAGGAGCTGATGCGAGAAGTACTCAGTGGGGTTGATTACGTATATAATCTTGCGGCGCTGATTTCCGTACCTGAATCTGTCGAGAATCCATTTGAGTGTGTGGAAATAAATGTGCGGGGGTTGCTGAATATACTGGAAGCCGCAAGGGAGAACGGAGTAAAGAGGGTAATCCATTTCAGTTCAGCGGCTGTTTACGGGGACAATCCGGCTACACCGAAGACGACCGACATGAAGCCGGAACCCAAATCCCCTTACGGAATAACCAAGCTTGACGGGGAGTATTATTTAAGTGGGTACAGGGAGAACTATGGACTAAGCACACTTTCATTCAGGTGTTTCAATGTATTTGGTCCGAGGCAGGACCCGGCAAGTCAGTACGCAGCAGCCATTCCTATATTTGTCAACAAGGCAATAAAAAATGAGGAGATAACGATATACGGGGATGGTGAGCAGACGCGGGATTTTATATTTGTCAAGGATATAGTCAGCGCAAACTTACTGGCGGCAGAGAAAAAAGAAGTGACGGGAGTATATAATCTGGGGACAAGCAAGTCGGTTTCGATCAACGAACTTACAGAGCTGACCTTAAGACTGACCAACTCGAAATCGAAAGTGGTTTACAGGGAGGAAAGAGCAGGAGACATAAAGCACTCCCTCTCCTCGATAGAAGAAACAAGAAAAGCGCTGGGATTTGAACCCGCGTTTGACCTGACGGAAGGTTTGAAAGAAACGATCAATTATTTTATACAGTTGTTCAAAGGTTATGAGAAATAAAATTTCGGCAGGGTTAGCAATTTACAAGCTTCGTGGGGGAGGGCTGGAGGTACTGCTGGTGCATCCCGGAGGACCATTTTTCAAGAAGAAGGAGGCGGGGCACTGGAGCATACCCAAGGGGGAAATTGACGGGGAGGAAGATTTGCTAAGCGCTGCGATCAGAGAAACGAAGGAAGAAACGAACATCGAGATGAGCGGGGAATTCATCGGGTTGGGGGAGGTAACCCAGAAAGGGGGAAAAGTAGTTCATGCCTGGGGAATTGAATGTCCGGCGGATTTCGAATTTGAATTCCACAGCAACACATTTCAAATGGAGTGGCCTCCTGCATCGAAGAGGATGGAGAGTTTTCCGGAGGTGGACAAAGCCGAGTTTCTGGAATACGACGAGGCAATGAGAAGGATAAAAGAAGCACAAAGAGATTTTCTAATAAGATTAAAAGAATATTTAGCAAAGCGAGGAAAGTTATGAGCAAGTCCGTTCTGATCGTTTGTTTATTAATATTGATGTTTACGTACTCCGGTTTTGTAAGCAACGGTGTCCAGATACCAAATAAAAAATATGTGCTGGTAATCCACGGCGGAGCGGGGGCAATCAGCAAGAATTTGCCGGAGGAGGAGATTGACGCAATCAAGGATGGAATAAGCGAAGCGCTAGAAACAGGACAGGAGATACTGAAAAAAGGGGGGACAGCAATTGATGCAGTAGAGGCGGTAATCAGGTATCTTGAGAACAATCCTAATTTCAATGCAGGGAAAGGGGCGGTGCTTACAGAGGAAGGGATTGCAGAGCTGGATGCCTCGATAATGTCGGGGAGTGATTTGTCATGCGGGGCAGTGGGAAATGTGAAGAGAGTAAAGAACCCGATAACCCTAGCGAGGAACGTGATGGAAAAAAGCAAGCATGTGCTGCTGGTTTCCGACGGAGCGGAAAAATTTGCAAAAGAGACGGGGCTGGAGATGGTGGAGAGCGATTACTTCATAACCCCCGAGATGAAGAAAAATTATAAAAAACGGATGAAAGAAATTGAAGAAGGAAAGAAGGGGACGGTAGGGGCCGTGGCATTAGACCTGTTTGGGAATCTGGCTGCGGGAACTTCCACCGGGGGAATGATGATGAAGAAGAGCGGGAGGGTTGGGGACAGTCCGATAATCGGAGCGGGGAACTATGCGAATAACAAAACCGTGGCAATCTCGTGCACCGGATGGGGGGAGAAGTTCATAAAAAATCTTATCGCCTACAATGTACACGCGCTGATGGAGTACAAGGGATACAGTCTGAAGGAGGCAGTCGTGGGGACGTTCAACGACAAGCTGAGCAAGAATGACGGGGGGCTTATCTCAATAGACAGGGACGGGAATTATTACATTCATTACAATACAATGAGCATGACCAGAGGAGTGGTCACTTCGGAAGGAAGATTTGAAGTAAAGATCTGGGAGTAGCGATTAACTGAAAGCGTGGAAAGACCGCGCAATAAAATTAATTGCGATTACAGAGATCATCGCGAGAATAAACCCGATAACCGAGAGGGAGATGACTTTACGTCCGCTCCACTGTCCATGCAATTTAAGGACAATGCCCACGCCATACAACAACCAGACTATGGCAGTAGAAATCAGTTTGGGATCGTAGTAGGAGAAGTCAGGGAAAGCCGACGGAAGCCAGATAAGCCCGATAATGATTGCGATTGTCAGACCTGTAAATCCAATAACCGCAGAGTAGAAGCTGAGCTTTTCGAGAATCTCGAGATTCGGGAGGCGCTGAAAAATCAAACCGTATTTATTCTCTTTAATCTCCTTGTATAGAGAGAGGTAAAGAAAGCCATAGACAGCCGAAATAGTAATACCGGCATACCCGCAGAGAGCACTGAGGACATGGACACCAAGAAGATTGCTTCGGAGGATTTCCTGGACCTCGACAAGATCCTTGATAAACAAAGTTGAAACAAGCTGGAATACGAACGCAATGATAATAATAAAGGGACCAGTTCCCCTTATGTCGGTAGCAAGTTCCAGCACGAAGTACGAAAAGCCGATGCTAAAAGCCAGGACGGTAAAAATCTCAAAGACATTAGTTATCGGGGGATGATTAAAGGCGAAAGTCCGAATAATAAGATAAAGCAAGTGGAACATGAGAGTAAGAAAAATAATCAAGCGTTTTGCATTGGCGAGGCGTCGGTTACTTTTCACAAAGTCATAGAGATAAATTCCAAAAGTTCCCGCATAAAGTATGGGGAGCATGAAATTAAAAAAATGAATTGTTGCGCTCATATTCTTATATATTAGATTATCAAAGGAGGGACGGGAGAGTCCCCCGGTTAATTATTTTACGAAACTTATTAGCGAATCGTCGTAATCCGCCACTTTCTCATAGCCGAGCAGATTCAGGACAGTTGCAGCGATATTAGTCAGTCCGGCATCAGGGATATGCGTCATATTGTACTCGCCCTTATAGCCGAAGTCACAAATCACAAATGGAACAGGATTAAGCGTATGTGCAGTTTTCACAGATTTTACGCCATTTTTAACCGTGAACATTTCATCCGCATTACCGTGGTCTGCCGTCACGATAGCAATACCCTCAAGTTTTTCCACTTCGCTGAGGAGTTTCCCAACGCAGGTATCCACAGTTTCCACCGCAGTCACTGCAGCTTCGAAAGTGCCTGTATGTCCGACCATATCGCCATTTGCGAAGTTGACGCGACCGAACCGGAACTTACCGGATTGAAGCAGGCGGATGGTTTCCTCCGTAATTTCGAGGGCTTTCATTTTGGGTGCTTTATCGAAGACGATTTTATCCGAAGGAATTTCGACATAAGTTTCGAGATCCCTGTTGAGGTAACCAGAGCGGTTTCCATTCCAGAAATAAGTAACGTGACCGTACTTCTGAGTTTCAGAAATTGCGAAGCTGGGGACTTTTTCATTGCAAAGGTATTCGCTCATCGTTCTTTCAATAGCAGGAGGAGAGACGAGGTAATTGTTAGGGATATGAAGATCGCCGTCATACTCCATCATACCGGCATAAAGGACATCGGGGATGACCACGCGGTCGAACTCGGAGAAATCCTTTTCCCCGAAAGCGCGGGAGATCTCTATTGCGCGGTCGCCGCGGAAATTAAACATAATCACGGAATCACCATCGAGGATTTTGCCAAGCGGCTGATTATTATTATCGACAATAACGAAGGGGTCGAGGTACTGGTCAATAATTTCCGGATCCTCGTTGTAGAACGTTTGCACGGCATCAGTTGCAGAGATAAACGGTCTTCCTATACCGCGCACGTGTGCATCCCACCCGCGTTGTACGATTGACCAGTCGGCATTATAGCGGTCCATAGTAACCTTCATACGACCACCGCCGGAGCCGAAGGAAAAGTCGCACGAATATTTTGTGTTCAGATCCGCGAAGAGCTTTTCCATTTTCTCAATATAAAGCAATCCGCTTCTGCCGGGGACGTCCCTGCCATCGAGCAATGCGTGGAGGCGGACTTTTTTAATTCCCTGCTCAGCGCATTTAGTAATCAAAGAGATAAGCTGGTCAATATGAGAATGAACATTACCATCGGACAGCAAGCCCATAAAATGGGCAGTTCCGCCATTCAGATTGCGGGAGATAATCTTATTCCAGATCTCCGAATCAAAAATAGCGCCCGAGCGGATTGAGTTATTCACGAGCTTAGCCCCCTGGTCGAATTTTCTTCCTGCGCCAATAGCATTATGACCAACCTCGCTGTTGCCCATATCATCCTCAGAAGGCAAGCCAACCGCAGGTCCGTGTGCCTTGAGTTGGGTATAGAGTTCCGAAGCAAAGAGTTTATCCAGCACGGGAGTATGTGCCTTAAAAACCGCATTCCCGTCATATTCCTTACCGATGCCCACTCCGTCCATAATAATAAGGAGGAGGGGACCTTTTCTACCGTTAAAATTATTTAATTTTGTTAAATTCATCAACTTTCTAAAATTTATTAAAAATGAATTTAAATATAATCAGATAAGGAGAGGTAAACAAAGGATTAGAGGGGGGGAAATCAGGAAACAGGCTTTCAGGAGTCAGATTCGGGGGTTTCGAGGGAGTCAATCTTCATGCAGATTTTCGAGAAGTCGCAGAATTTGCAGACGAGATCTTCGCGGTTGGGGAGTTGGGAAACATTAAACCTACCGGCAGTAATCAGGGTAACATAATTGCGGATGAAGCCGAGGCAGTCCGAAATGAACTTGCGGTTATCAGAAATCAGACTCTCCTTATTTTCAATAATCATTTTTGCAAGGTTAGACCGGGCAGGTAGAAGACCGCGGAATCCAAAAGCAGAGCGATTGAAAGAGTAGAGACCGGCGATGCCCGGCTGGAAATTGTGCTTCGGGAACTCGTTTTTAAGCATCTCTTCGGCAGCATAAAGATAGAGGGGGAGCTGCAGGGAAATGCCTTCGATAATCTCCTTTACGGGGGGAGAGTTTTTGGAAAGTTTATAATCAATCACCCTGAAGAGATTCTCATTCCGGTGAATATCAATGCGGTCAATCTTTCCGCGGATGCTGATATTATCAATCTTAAGGTCAAACGGTTTAATCTGGTTATCATTGCCATGCCGGAACTTTCCGAAGGAGACCTCGAAATAGGCGGGATCAAAACCGGCGGAGTTATCAGGATTGCGCTCATAGAGGAGGAAGTCATAAAGAATCGAGTTTTCCCTGTTCCCCTCGATGCCGATAATTTTCTCAAGTTCAAAAAAGTTAATATCGGCATCGAGTTTAAGGAGGCGGATCTCATCCTCTGCAATTTGGAAAATCAGACCGGTTGCTATTTCGAAAACATCGTCGGTACAATCCCGGAGGTCAATTTTTCTTTTTTTCAACTCTTTATAGAAGAGATCAACGATCTTATGGAGGAGTGTGCCGATTGCCATGCTCTCAATTTCCTCGGTTGGTTCCTCAACAGTTTTGAGAGAGAGGACCCGTTCAATAAAGAATTTGAAGGGGCATTTTGCATAAGTTTCGAGCTGGGAAATCGAGTAGCTGCGGGTTTTAAAACCTGCAAGGGTGTTGGTAATCAGTTCCGAATTTGAATTTCCGAGCAGACCGAAATATGCGGGATAGTCAGCGGAGGAGCCAATCATGCGGTCCGAATCGAGGCGGATAATATTCTCAAGATCCTCCCGGGCTTCGGAAGAGAGGGAACTGCGGAAGGAGGTATCCGAACCGAGGCGTGCTTTCAGTTCGCCGCCGGAAAAGATAAAGCTGTCGAGAGTCTGATAGTCAAGTTCTTTAATCCGGAAGATATTCTGAAGTTCTTTCAGGAAAACGGAGGGGACGAACTCCTTCTTATTGTCGTTAAGGGGATAGGAGAGAAAAAGTTTTTTATTGAAAGAAGAAATCACCCGGTAGAAAAGATAGCGTTCCTCTGAGTTATGGCGCTTCTCATTCTTCGCATATTTAGAGGAGAGGAAGATATCCGGCGTATGACGCGTGGGGATATTGCCGTCGTACAGACCTGCTACAAAGAGATAGTCAAAAGAGAGACCGCGTATCTCGTTAAAAGAAGTTACCTGCACACCGGAGTTGGAGCGTTCCGTAATATTAAAGCGGGCGGCAGAGACGGCGGTATAAAGATTTTCGAGGAAGAAGGAGAGGGGGAATTTTTTGTCGAAACCATATTCCAGACCAAGCAGTTCAGTAAGTTCCGTAACTACATCCATAAAAGTGGAAAGGGATTTAAGATTCAGTTCGGCGGTACCGTCATCACCGGAGAGTATTTTATAAGGGAGATCCATTTTTCCGATCAGATTTTCAATCTCATCCAGAAAGCGGCGGAGAGTAAGGGGTTTTCTGAAAGGAGAAAGAAGCTGCTGCAATTTGCCGATATCGGACAGGACAGATTCATAGACGGAAAGATCGGCTTCAGGATCATCCGCCTTAAGCAATTCTATTTTGCTGTTAATTGCACCCAACCACTTATTGTAACCCGAAACCACATTCAATTCCGAGGCGACCGACTTGAAGTCATTCAGCGAGGAAGCAGGAAAAGCCTTGAAATTACTGTTTATAACGCGGTAGAGGTAGTGATAATAAAAATCGTTGTTAAGAAGTTCAAGGTGGTTAAATACAGAAACAACCGGCGCAAAAGTATGGAGATAATAGCGGTCAGTAAGATTAAACGGGATGCCCATAGCGGAGAATTTGTCCCTTACGATTGGTGAATAGTCAGGGATTGTGTGAAAGACCAGAGCGATGGAATGGGGGGGAACATTTTCAAGTGTGATAAGCCGTTTAATCTCCTTGGTAATCAGGGTTATTTCATCTCCGGGAGATTTAGCGCGGATCAGAGCAAGCGCATCGGATTTATCCGGGAGGGGAGCGAGGAGGTTGCGGTCGAACAAATGTCTGGAGAGAAGGGATTTGAAATTATTTTCATCCGGGTCAGTTGCGGTAATTTTCTTATAGCCCCGCTGTTCGAAGTGGACAAGGGGGATAGCAGGGGTTTCGAAGTAATTCGGATTATAGAGATTGTCGTCCAGCTCGAGAATCAGCCGGAGCTGATGAACAGAGGCGATGGAATCAATGAGGGAAATTTCCGAAAGAGAAAGTTCCGTAAATCCGCGAATGACAACATAATTAACAGATGGATAAATAGCACGGAAAAGGGAATGAAGTCCGGCAGCGGGGAGAGAAAGGAGTTCCGAATAAATATCTCCGATATCCTTGATCTTAAGCTGTTCGAATTTAGAGTTAAGGAGGTCATACACCAGAGCAATGTCGGCTGTTTTACGTGCTTCGGCGCTGTTTTTGTCGGTGAACTCATCAAGAAGATTCCGGGGGGAAACCCCATGGCGCTTATATTCGGAAATAGCGGAGCGGATCCTGTCGAGATAGCCATTGGGAATTTTTCCGGTAAAATTCCTGAAATAGGATAAAGGAGCTGGGGCATCGGATTTAGCGAGTTCATGGAAGACCTGCTGAATGAGGACCGAGACAGCCGCTTCCCCGGGAATGGAAAAGGGAATACCGGAGTGGACAAGGAGTTTGCGGGAGAGGGTTGTGAGGGTGGCGATATTAAGGGAAGATACCCCCTGTCCGGGAGATTTTGCAATAAATTCCTTTGTAAGCGAGCGTACCTTTCTATTTGTCGGCACAATAAGCAGGAAGCCGGAGGAGTCCCCCTTTGCCACCATGCCGTCAATTAGCGAATCAATATCGAGGGATCCGGTATATGATTTTGAAAGAAGCATTCCGTTAAAAAAAATAATTAGCGAAGTCAATATAACAAGCGGGGAGGGAAGATAAAAGGAGATTCTGAGGCAAGCGGCGGGAGTGAATTTTGACTTTCCGATTTTTACCGATTAAACTATCTTTAGAAAATCAATTATCAAAATTATGAAAAAATACATCTATATACTTTTTTGTCTGCTACTGATAAGCGAAGTCAAGTTGCAGGGGATAGGAGAACTGGCACCGGAGAAAGAATCGATAGATTTTCCGCCGCATGCGTGGGGAGTGGATATAATGTTTGGCGAGGGGGGATTCGGCTTCGGCGGATTTTACCGGAAGGATATAGGTTCGGACCTTACGTTCTTCACCGATTTCTCCATTTCCGAGGCGAAGGATGAGAGAGAGTTCGAGTATATAGACTATTGGGGGAACACCTACGTAAGGGGAAAGAAGAACAGGATTTTCATTATGCCGCTGAACTTCGGATTGCAGTACCGGCTATTCAGGAAAGAGATAGGGGACAATCTGCGCCCCTACATAAACTTTGGTGCGGGACCGAGCATGGTAGTGACCACTCCGTACGAGGATGAGTTTTTCACCTCATTCAAGCGGGCGGAGGGGCATTTCACCGCAGGCGCTTATGTGGGGGTAGGAGCAAACTTCGGACTGGATCAGAGCAGGCTGCTCGGAATTAACATAAGGTACTATGTAATAAGATTTTTCAACGAGGGGGTAGAGGGGCTTGAAGGGAGCTACCTTAAAAACCTGGGGGGATTTTACGTAACGCTTAATATCGGTTCAATGTATTAGGGATTAGTATTTCCACTTAATAGTACATCCGATGGCGTAAGTTTCCGGGACGGAAACCGGATTTCCCGCAAGCAATTCAGCAACAGCATTTCTAAGGTAAGTGGAAGAAACCTTCGAAGGTTCCTGCCAGTTATCATCTATTTTCCCGGTATAAACAAGTTTGCGCGCCATATCGAAAAGGAAAAGTTCGGGAGTATGCGAAGCGCCGTAAGCAGCGGCGGTTTGCTGAGTTTCGTCGTAGAGGTACGGGAAATTGAATCCAACGAGTGCGGCGCGTTTAACCATTTCATCGAACGAGTCCTCGGGATACCGGGAGGCATCGTTCGAATTAACTGCTACAACCGCCAGCTTGTCCCGGAAGTCGTTCTGAAGGTCAATAATTCTTTTTTCGTAAGCCTGGACGTAGGGGCAGTGATTACAGCTAAAAATCACAAGGAGCAATTCAGAGTGCATAAAAGAGGAAAGGTTATAAAGCTTGCTGTCAATCCCTTTAAGCTCAAAAGGGGGGGCTAAATCGCCGATAGAAAGTTTTTTACTGTTCACAGAATCACTCCTTTAAATTATTTTACCCGTTCGACATAATCGCCGGTTCTAGTATCAATTTTTATCATCGTGCCCGATTCAACGAAGAGGGGGACCATCACAACCGCTCCGGTTTCAGTAGTCGCGGGTTTAAGAACGTTGGAGACGGTATCGCCTTTCATGCCGGGTTCGGTGTCGGTTATCTGAAGGATAACGAAGATAGGGATTTCAACCGCGATAATCCTGGTGTCGTCGAAGAGGAGGTCGATATTAACATTCTCCTTGAGATATTTTTCCCCCTCACCGATAATTTCGGGGGCGACGTTAATCTGCTCGTAAGTCTCGTTATCCATCAAAACAAAGTCAGCCCCTTCGCGGTAGAGGTACTGAAAAGTTTTGCGTTCAACGCGAACGGAGTCAATAGACTCACCGGCTCGGAATCGGTTTTCGAGAACTCTTCCAGTTTTAAGGTTTTTCAACTTAGCTCTAACAAAGGCGCGCCAATTTCCGGGGTTAACGTGCTGAAATTCAACGAGAGTGAAAAGTTCGTTATTCCATCGAATAACCATACCGGGTCTGAAATCTGCTGTAGTAGCCATATACATAAATCCTTAAAAAAATATAAAAAAATTAAGAACAAATATAAAGCAAGCGGAAAAAACTGACAAGATAAAAGGAAACGGCTCAGCGGATATACTGCTTTTGAAACTGCGAGAGGAGAGCAAGAAGCGTTGAGTCGAGGAAAACAAGTGCTTTATTTTGAATATCGCTGGGGATGCCGTAGAAAGCCTCTGCGACCGCGCCGTTAACAGCAGCCAGGGTATCGCTGTCCCCGCCTATGCAAACAGCATTGCGGAGGGAATCCTCGAAGGAATCGGAAATAAGGAAAGTAAAGAGCGCCTGAGGGACAGTTCCCTGGCAGGAGACATCGAAGCGGTAGTTGCGCACAAGCTCGTCAAAATCAAAGTCGAGTGAGTAGTTATAGGTAAGTTCGATATTCTTTTTAATATCTTGTTTGGAGTGTTTCATTCGGGCAAGGAAAACAGCATGAGCAGTTGCGAGAGCGCCTTTAATCCCCTCGGGGTGGTTATGTGTGGCGGCGGCGGATTTTTCCGCAAGGGAGAGGACGGTGGGAAGGTCGTCCGAAGCCCATCCACAGGGGCTAACTCTCATTGCGCTGCCGTTGCCGTAGGAGTTATAAGGTTTCATATTATCCGAGAAAGCCCAGAACCGGAAATTGCCGCCGTAGCCTTTATCGGGATAAAGCCGCGTCCATTTTTTATAAGCTTCGGAGAAGAGGAGGTTGTTTGCGATAGCGTCATAAGTAGCAAAAGTAAGGATAGAATCATCCGTAACAAAGCAGGAGGAATGGAGGAGTTCAAACTCCTTGCTACGATGATTTGCAAACTCAAAACGGGAACCGACAATATCTCCGATAACAGCGCCAAGCATAAAAAACTCCTTATTAAAGTAACTTAAAATAAGCAGAAAAAGATAAAAAAAAAAGCCCGCAATAAAGCGGGCTTGATACCGAAGGAATCCGGGCGTTAGTTGCCACCGAGGATCAGGGGGAGACCGTCCTTACCTGATCCGATGACAACAATCTTTGAATTCGGGGAGCCTGCGAGCTTCTCGGTAGCCTCAATGCCCTTCCATTTAAGGAGCTGTTCGCTAATGCCTTTAGAGACGATATCCTGAAAATCGGCAACGCCCTTAGCCTCAATTCTTTTCCTGTCGGCTTCCTGCTGTTCCTTAAGGAGGACGAACTGCATGCGCTGGCTTTCCTGTTCAGCTTTAAGCTTCTCCTCGATGGCGGTTGTCAGACCGGTAGGGAGAATAATCTGGCGAAGGGGGGCGGATTCAAGGGTGATGCCCCGTTTAGCGACAAGTCTGGAAAGCTCATCCTCAATTTGTTTGGCAAGCGTTTCCCGTTCGGAAGTATAGAGGGCTTTAGCCTCATAGCGGGCAGTAACTCCGCGTACAACAGAGCGGAACTGCGGGGCAAGAATAATTTCGGCGTAATTTTCCCCGACGCTGCGGTAGATATCAAAAGCATTTTCGGGATTAAGATGAAACAAGAGACTTATTTCGAGCTGGACGGAGAGCCCCTCTTTCGAAGGGACGTTCATACTTTCCTTAATCTCCTGGGTTTTGATACTGAACTTGATAACATTTGCCATAGGATTAACGAAATTCACTCCGGATTTAAGAGTGTTTTCACTTACGGTACCAAGGAAGTCAACAACCCCGACGTGTCCAGCGGGAATAACCGTAAAGCACTGCATAACAGCAATCAGGGCGGTTACAACAAAGCCAATCAAAGCGAAGGGAGCTTCAACAACCCTGCCACGCTTTTTATAACTGACAAAAATAATCAATGCAAGCGCAGCTGCGATAAGAGAGATCAAAAACAACATGGTTACCTCATCCAAATAAAATAAATACTAACTTTTAAAATATAAGATTTACAATTCATACAAAAGAGAAAAATAGCCCTACTCATCGAGGATTAAAACTGCTCCGGCGATAAGAATAATAGTAGCAATCGCCTTTTTAAGGAGGCTCTGTTCACGGAAAATTCTGCCTCCGCCAATTGCGGCGATAAAGACAGAAATCCTTTTTACCGAGAGGACAAGCGCCACGGGGGCAATCTTAACCGATTCAATCTGCGTGTAGCGGTAGCCGATGGTAAAAATGCCTATCAGGGCAAGAATGTACCAGTTAACGGAAAAGAGGGAAGGGTTTATCCTGAGGGATCGGTTTTTAAAAAGAAAAATAGCCATAAAAATCAGTGCAAAGAAGAGCTGCTGAAACGCCATGAAAGAATAGGGGGTCATTCTGAAGCGGCTTAAAAGCGCCTTATCCAGAAGGGAAGTAACAGTAAACAGGAGGAGGGCAAAGAGAATATAGTGGTGGCTTTTAGAATTCAGAAAAACCCTGAAGGGATGGAGCATGGATTCCTCCACTTTCATTTCGAGAATGTAGGTACCGCTAAGCAGCAGGAACATACCAGCAATTTCGAGAGGGGAGAGGGATTCCCCCAGGAAAAGAAAAGCGAGGAAAGCAACCAGCCCCGGAGTAAGGACCATAAGCGGGAGCGCGCCGCTGATCTCCAGATTTTTCAGTGCAAGCATAACGCACCAGAAAGCAAGGACGCCCATAACCGACTTAACAAAGAGCACCAGCAGAGCTGAGGCGGTCAAGGCGGAGTAGTCCACGTAAAAGAAAAAGGGGAGAGAGAAGAGGAGATTAAATGCGCTGAGAATAAAAGAGAACTCCAGCGCATCGTAAGTAAACAGGGACTTCTTCTCCAGTATAGAAGCGGCTGCCGAAAGAACCGCGGAAATCAGAGCGAGCGTAAACCAGTCCATAAAAATCAGAAAGTCAGATTAATTTTGAAAAATAAATTTCTTCCCGGTTCAACCAAAACGGTGCCCCGGTTGGTTGACAAATGATTTCTGTACTCCTTGTCGAGAATATTTTCAATGCCGGCAAAGAATCTCAGATTCATATAGTAAAGATAGACAGGAACGCTGCTGAGATAGAAATTAAGCGTGGCGTAACCGGGGGTTTCGCGTTCCCCTTTGGCAATATTATTTTGGCGAGAGAACAGATGCGCCGCAACATCAACGTAACCAAAGGAGAGGTGTTTATACCGGATGCCAACCCTTCCGTTAAGCGGGGGAACAAGGGGGAGATCGGAAGAAGCGGAAATATCCTCACCCCGCACATAGGAAGCGGTGGTATAAAATACTATATCGTTATAAAAGTTATATTCCGCCTGGATATCAAAGCCGTACATACGCGCCTCGCCGATATTTGTCTTGCGGTAAAGACTATCCACCACCACCGGGGCATCCACCACCAGATCGTTAAACAAATTCAGGAAGAGGTTAGTGCGGAGGGAGATCTTCTGATTCCAGAGGCGGTAGCCGAGATCGAAGAAATAACCCTTTTCAGATTCAAGGTCGGGATTGCCGAGAAAAATATCCCCGCCGAGATTAATATACTGGAACCTCTCCTCGAGCACAGGGGCGCGGAAGGAGCGGGCAAAATTAAGGGTGACGTCGCTTTCGGTGGAAATATTATACAATAAGGAAAGATTAGTGCTCCAGGAAACCTCATCCGACTCCCCGGCAGGAAAAGAAGACATCGGATTAACGGGAGGATTCGGAACCGGGTTCCCGTTATTGATTATATAAGCGGGATTATTAGCTGCATCGTTCTTAACGAAGATCCGGTCAATCCTGCCGCCAAGGGAAAGACTAAGCCGGTTATCAAGGAATTTATGTTCATCCTGAGCAAAGAAGCCGGCGCTTTGGTAGGAAGAATGGGGAACGGGGAGGTCGCCGGTGATGCGTATGGAAGTGCCGGTAACCATTTTCGTTTCGCGCGTGCCGGAGTAAGTCCGCTGCCATACATCCGCCCCGGCAATTAAATGATTGAAAGAAGAAAGACTCCAGTTAGACTGGAGGGTTCCGCCGACCGTAAAATGCTCAGCGGATGGGGTAGAGGTGGTAGTTGCGTTTGGGCGCAGTTCCACATTCCTGACAATTTTCTGTACGAAGTATTTTACCGAAGTCTGATTAAGCGAGCCGGAGAGATTAGATACAGCGTACTCGCCGCTGAAAAGCTCGCGGGAGATGTCGGTGTACTTAGCCAGGGCGGTATTGGGGAAAGTCTTCCCACCGGGGAGACCGATATCGGAGCCGGAGAATTTCTGGTACCGGAATTTCAGTTCATGGTCAATCACCGGTCTGAATCCAATCAGAGCGGAGATATTATTATCTTTGAATTGCGAATTAGGGAGGAAGCCGGCGGGGGTATTAGTATTTTGGGCATAGCGCATGGAACCGGAAAAGCGGGAGAACCAGCTTGAGCCGGAAAGGCTAAGAGAGAGATTCCCGAAAGAGCCTTTATTAACCGTATTATATCCTGACGTAAGACTTCCCGAAAAAGAAATTTTATCGGAATAAACCACCGGTCTGGTGGAGATACTAACCACACCGCCGGTAGCGCCGGTGCCGTAAAGGGAAGATACGCCACCTTTAATAATCTCAATTTTATCAATATCGTTAAGGTCAATAAGCGAAAGCCCTGCGGCAAGACTTGAGGCAGTCTCAATGCGGCTGCCGTCAATCAGCGTAACCACATTCTGCCTGCTAAGCCCGCGGATGCTGATATCCGTAGCCCAGATGCCGTCCTTAACCGAAGCCAGTCCGGACTCTGCGGAAATAAAATCGGACACGGAAGTGCCGGTTTGTTTAAGAATATTCTCCTGAGTAACCACCTCAACGGGGAGGGAAACGTCGCGGATGACCTTTTTATACATAGTGCTCGAGACGGTTATTTCACCGATAGCAACCGATGTAGGGGTGAGCGCAACAGAAGGGAGGACAAAGTGCGCCGAATTCAGAGAGAGGGGGACCTTTTCCGAAAGGAAGCCGACGTGGGAAAAAGTGATGGTATGCAAACCGAAGGGGACTTTGGGAAGAGTGAACTCCCCGGCAGAATTAGAAGTACCAAAAATTCCGACTTCGGGAATAAGAATATTCACATTAGCGAGCGGTTCACCGGAAGACTTATCGGCAACAATTCCGGAGAGCTTTCCGTACTGGGCATAGGAGAAGCCCGAAAAAAATAAAAGTGCGGCAAAGGCAGCAACAAGCGTTTTCATAATCAGGATCCTTTAATTTTAAGAGTGGTAGTGTTAACCTTAACATTTTTAATCTGACCGAGTTTACCGCTAAGGGCGCCGAGTTCGTCGTTAGTCATCAGCACAATAAGGAAAATGACAGCGAAGTCAGTGCCGGGTACGGGGTATCCGGTGCGAAGCTGAATAAAGCGGGCGTAGTGATTAAGGATATTACCCACCTCACGGAAGACGAGGTTACGCTCGTAAACAGATATAGTTAAGGTATGAAATTTAGATTCCATAAATGCTCCATAGATAAAAGTGAGAGACGAAGGGGGAGATTAGCACAGGGGCAACATTTTCCATCCCTTGATGTCAGACGTATCCTTCATCTCAGGCTCAACAAATAAACCAAAAAATTTACATATGAAAGTTAGGGAAAGAAAAGGGGAATAGCAAGAAAAAGAAGAGGGGTGAAAGGGTTGATTTGTTGATTAAGGGGATTTTTGTTCCCGCAAGCGGGAATCTCTTAACCTTTTTCTCTTTTCCACCTTTTTTCGGTAAATTTGTAGTTAAGATTAATGATGCTTTTATTCTAAATTCAGAGAGATGTATGAAAATTAAATTTGTTTTTTTGACTCTGCTGCTTTGCAGTTTGATTTATCCACAGTCTTTTAAATACGCCTGGTTTACGGATACGCATATCGGCTCCCCTAAGGCAAGCGAGGATTTGATTGCCTGCGTTAATGACGTGAATAATAATAAGGAGATAGAATTCGTAATCGTTTCCGGCGATGTGGCGGAAAAAGGACGCGATAAGGAGCTGGAAGAGGCTTACCAAATCCTGAAGGGAATAAAGGTCCCTTATTACGTAATCCCCGGTAATCATGATACGAAGTGGAGTGAGTCGGGGGGATTGAAGTTCCGGCAGGTTTTCGGCGGGGAACGTTTCTTTTTCGAGAGAAACGGTGTTGCGTTCGTTGGCGTAAACAGCGGCGTTCTCTGGAGAGGGGGCGGGGGACATGTGTCGGCGGAGGATCTGGTGTGGCTGGATTCTACTATTAATTCAATCCCGCAGGAGAAGGAAATTTATTTTTATATCCATCACCAGCTGGACCGGGAGACTGATAACTGGTTTAAGGTTACAAATATTCTCAGGAAGAAAAACGTCAAGGCGGTGTTCGTAGGGCACGGTCACGGAAACAAGCTTTATGATTTTAACGGGTTCCCCGGTGCAATGAGCAGGGCAACTTTAACTGCCAAGGGGAAGTCGTGGGGATATACGCTGGTTGATACGAAAAATGATTCCATTTATCTTCATGAGGTGAATAATACCGGACTGCAAAAGGCATGGGGGGTTATTCCAAAGAACAAAGTATTGAATGTTCCGGAGATAGATTCGCTCCAGTTTAAAAATTACGGGGTTACCATTCTGGCGAAGTATGATTTCAGGACTACCATTTCCGCCTCGCTTCATACGGCTAATGAATCTGTTTACGGGGCTACATACAGCGGTATGGTCTATTCCTGGAATGCGGCAGGGGAGGAGAGATGGAGATATAATACGCATAACATGATTGTCAGTTCACCTGTTGCGGCGGGGGGACTGGTGTGCGTTGGTACGCTGGAGGGGGATTTGTTTACATTGAGAGGGGACGACGGGAAGGTGGCACAGGTGCTGGGGCTTGGCGAACCAATTACTTCACAACTTATAACCACGCCGTTTGAATTCGGCAAGGAGAAGAGTTTTGCGGTGATTGCGGGGACTTCCGCCGGAAAGCTTTACAGTTATGAACTTTATTCGATGAATCCCGTCTGGACGAACAGTGATGCCGGAATGATGATTGAAACAAAACCGGTTTATACTGACGGCAGGATTATTTACGGAAGCTGGGATAATTATCTCTACTGCGTGGATGCTAAATCGGGGCTGCTGAACTGGAGATGGACGGAGAATAAGAATTTTTACTACTCCCCCGCGGCTTGTCACCCGGTAACCGACGGGAAGAATGTTTACGTGGCTACTCCGGATAAGATTGTTTCGGCGGTGGATTTACTGCTCGGAAAGACGGTGTGGAGGAAGAATGATTATAATGCGTGGGAGTCCATCGGCATAACTTCCGACAGGAAGAATCTGCTGGTGAAGAGTGTTTCGGACAAGTTCCATGTGGTCAGTACGGACGGGAAGAAGGGGAAGACGTACGATCTGAAATTCGGGCTGGACACCATGCCGAGCGAGCCGCTGGAAACCGGCGGGAATATTCTGTTCAGCACAAAAAACGGTTTTGTTTATATGATTGATGCGGCGGGGAATGCAAAACCGCTCCTTTATCTAGGAACCTCGAGGGTTAATTCGGTGAGGAAAGTGAACGGGGATACTTTTGCGGTTTCGAATATGGACGGAGTGGTGGTGATTTTCAAGCTATAGGGTTTGGAAATTTTCCGTATTTTTACAGATCGATTTTTTAACAATAAAGATAATATGAAATTCACGAAAGCTTTTATACCGACACTTAAAGAAGTACCAAACGACGCCATAACTCCGAGCCATATACTGATGCTCAGAGCAGGGTTAGTCCGTCCGATCGGGGCGGGGATTTATTCATTTCTTCCTCTGGGCTACAAGGTGGTCAGGAAGGTGAGCGATATAATCCGGGAGGAGATGGATGCTATCGGCGGGCAGGAGTTTCATCTTCCGGCGCTTAATCCAAGGGAAATATGGGAAGAGACGGGAAGGGTTGAGGCTTTCGGGGATATACTTTTTCAAGTGAAGAACCGGGATTACGTACTGGCGCCCACGCATGAGGAGATTATGACTTTCCATGCGCGCAGGGTGGTAACTTCCTACAAGGAGCTGCCGCAGATCTGGTATCAGATACAGACTAAATTCAGGAACGAAGCGCGTCCCAGAAGCGGAGTCATAAGAGGGAGGCAGTTCCTGATGAAGGATGCTTATTCGTTTGACTCGAGTAAAGAGAATCTCGACAAGTCGTACGACCTGCACGACGGGGCATACAGGAAGATTTTCGACCGGTGCGGACTGAAGTATTTTATAGTTGGTGCATCGAGCGGTGCAATGGGAGGGAGCGGTTCGGAGGAGTTCATGGTGAAGTCGGACGCAGGGGAGGATACGGTTGCCTATTGTGAAGCTTGCGGATATGCGGCAAACGTTGAGGTGGCGGAATCAAAGGTGCAACCGCTGCAGAGGGAGGGGGAGTCGAAAGAGGTTTATGAGATATCCACTCCGGATGTGAAATCGATTGACGAGCTTTGCGCGTTCCTTCAGATTGATGAGACTAAGTGTGCAAAGAGCAGGGTTTATATTGCCGACGGTCTGCCGGTGCTGGTGCTTATGGCGGGGAATGACGAGGTTAATGAGACGAAGCTGGAGAAGGTGCTTGGGGGTGTAAGACCTGCACATCCGGACGAGCTGAAGGCGATTACGGGGGCAGATGCCGGCTCTATTGGTCCGGTGGGTTTTGAGGGGAGGATTATTGCCGATCTGCGGCTTAAGGATTTGAACAATATGTTCAGCGGCGCGAATAAGAATGATTATCACATCGGCGGAATTGATTTCATGAGGGATGTTTCAGGGGCGGAGTTTTTTGATTTGCGCACGGTACAGAGCGGAGAGGAGTGTCCGAGGTGCGGCAAGCCGCTGGAGGTGTTCACAGCTATTGAGTTGGGGCATATTTTCAAGCTGGGGACAAAATACTCCGAGGCGATGGGGGCGTTGTTCCAGGATGAGAAGGGGGAAGAGCACCCGATTATTATGGGGAGCTACGGTATAGGGGTTGAACGGGTGATTGCATGCTATATTGAACAGCATAATGATGATAAGGGAATTGTCTGGAGTACAAAACTTGCGCCGTACAAGGTGCATCTGCTTGCGCTTAATATGAAGAGCGAGCTTATTTCCGGAACTGCTAACGGGATTTATGAGGAGCTGAGGAAAGCCGGGGTGGAGGTGCTGTTCGACGACCGGAGTGAGGTTTCCGCAGGGGTGAAGTTCAATGATGCGGATCTTCTGGGTATGCCTGTGCAGGTGATTATCGGAGAGAAGAAACTTAAGACCGGACAGGTGGAGTTTAAGATCAGAGCCACTCAGGAGAGGAAGGATATTCCTCTGGAGGAGGTGGTGAAGGAATGTGTGAATTTTGAATTTTAGGGGGGAATTAAGTATATTTGGAATACGGTTTAATAATTGTTAGTTAACGAAAAAAAGTCTTAACCGTCCCGACAAAGTCGGGATAAACGGCGTAACGCAAAGTTTTAAATATTGTTTGAATTGGGGCTATAGCTCAGCTGGGAGAGCGCTTGAATGGCATTCAAGAGGTCAGCGGTTCGATCCCGCTTAGCTCCACAAAAAACGCAGTCTTTGACTGCGTTTTTCATTTTAAAGGTAGTAAAGATATTTTATTTTAAAGACCATGACCCGTTCATCCAGCATGAATTTCCGCTGCACAAACTTCCCGAACGGATCAGTCTCATCCTGCCGGTTATGTATCTCGTTAAGTGCGAAGTAGATCCAGCTTTTAGGGGAGAAGTTATAGGAAAAAAGAAATCCGACTATCATACTTTCGAGTTTATCGGAGGAGCGGACGTAGAGGTTATCCACGTAGAGTCTGAAATTCAGATGATTTACCGGGGTAAAAGAGACATAGGGGCGGGCGTTAAGGACGACATCCTCCACTTTATAATCAGGATCCCCCTCGATGTAGGTATCGAAGGTTGTTCCGACGAAGAAAACCTTGAACAGGTTATAATCAAAAGCGAATCCGCCATAGGTATAGAATGACAAATAATTGCGGGAGAAGTTATAAGTCTTTGAATAGCCCCCCCAGATGTTCGCATGATAATTCGGGGAGGTAAAGAACCAGGAACTAAAGCTCACCTCGAAGGAAGTATATTTTACATTCTGGTCCTTTGACTTACCGCCAACGAAAGTAAGTTCATAGCCCCAGCTGCTGCGGAAGCTCATATTCAATCCGAGAATAATAAAATAATCGAGGTAAGCATCCTCAACGTTGTAATTCACGCCAAAGCCCGGAAAGAAAAAGAGATTTTGAAGCGCACCGGTTTTGTAGTAGGGATTGGGACCCGAGAGAACAACCAGATCCGTATTTCCTTTCCAGGGGACATACCCGACCTGCGAGATATCGAATTTCTCGCCAATATATCTGCCCCGCACGAGCGTGCCCCATTCAGAAGCGCGGTGACGCAAGCCAAAAGAAGATGCAAAATCCCCCTGATCGCCATCGAATGAACGGGCAAGCTGGTAAGCAAACTGCCAGTTCTCCTGCCGGAAGGCACCGTCAATATCCACGACCCCCTGAAAATTGTCTTTGGTTATTTTCCCCGCATAAAGGAGTCCGATGGTGGAATTATCGAAGATATTTTTCTTCAACCGGAAAGAGGAAAAGTAACCCATCTCTTCTTTATTAAGTTCATCGTCCTCATAATATTCCTTTGTGTCCGTAAGGGCGAAGAAGGCGCCGTACTCGAATGAATTGAGTCTGCCGAACACTTTAGAGCCGGCAATCAGGGGGACTTCGGAGCCGTCCGGAAGTTTTCTGCCGATGCGTCGGGTATAGAGAAGTTCCATAGGGGAATAGAAGCCGGAGTTATGCTCCTTCCCCGAAGGTCTGAAAATTTCATTTCCCTCGGAGAAGAAGGGGCGGCGTTCGGAGAAATAACTTTCGTAGCGAGAGATGTTGAAATCATAAGGGTCTGCCTCGATCTGGGCATAGTCGGGATAGACAGTCTGCATGATGGTAAGTTTAGGGGAGGGGTTGTAGAAGAGGTCGAAACCGCCGGTCACTTCAAATTTATATTTACCGTTGTGCAGATAAGTGGCTTTGGAAAGACCAACGGGATAAAGTTCAAGACTAAGCCCGGTATGTTTCGGGTTAAAACCGGAGAAGACCAGTTTCCCGAAGCGGGAGATTCTTTGACCCTCTCCTTCGGAGTAGGAATTCCAGTAAATATCCTCGACCACGGGATTAAGTAGCCAGCGGTCAACATCAAGTCCCCAGTAAGTGGCGTTTTCATCGAACTGGAGCGATTTGAAGGGGATTTCGTACTCAACCACGTAACCCCAGTCAAAAAGGCGCGACTCAGCGAACCAGATGCCGTCCCAGGAGTAGTCCCGGTTTCTGGCGTCATCAAGCAGTCGGGCATCCATGCGTGCGCCGGATGAGCTGACCACGAATTTATAAGCGGTTTTTTTATCGTTAAAAGTATCGAACATCAGGGAAAGTCCGTCCCCGTTGGAGTCATCGAATTTTCCGGGATAGGCGGTTATCCTCTCCTTAGGGGAGTAGGCAATGACCAGAGCAAAGAGGGAAGTTTCGTTTGCCAGGAATCTCATAACCGTCCGCTGGGTTGGAGGTTTATTATTAAAGGGGGAGTACTGGATAAAATCGTCCGCCGAGTCAGCCAAAGCCCAGTGGTCATCAATTAATCCATCTATCAATATTCTGCCGTCGAATTTGCGGAGTTCAATCCGTTTCCCCTCATCCGGCTGAGCGTGGACGGGGGTGAGGGCAATGAGTATAAAGACAAACAAAAGGATCATTAACTTTCCAAAAATTTTTATTTATGGTGCCAAGATAAAACCGGGAGGGGGAAGTTGGGGAAAAAAAGTTATAAAAGGCAAATTGAAAATGATGAGCGGACGAAAGTAAATGTAAAAAAATTTATGAAAAAAAAGGAATAAAGAGTATATTAGTGACTCAAATTTTGAATATTTCGGGGCGTAGCGCAGCCCGGTTAGCGCGCTTGGTTCGGGACCAAGAGGTCGGGAGTTCAAATCTCCCCGCCCCGACATTCAGGAAACAGAGGAATTATCAATCCCTTGAAAGCAGTTTCTGCAACTCTCCGATTATATCCATTGAAGAAGTAAAGTCGCCGGTAATTTTCCCGTTCTGTAAATACACCAGTCGTGGAGGAGCCGCGGTTATAAGGGGAAAGAACTCCTGCGGGGGAATGATTTTATACGGGAAAGCGCCCCCCGCCGCATTAAAGAATCCGGGAATCATTTCCTCCTCGCCAAAGAAGAGGACATACACAGGGGGAAGTTTTAAGGCGGAACGCAGCCGGTTCAGTTTTGTGGCGGTCTCCAGGCAATGTTCGCAGTCAAGACTGAAAAGAACTACAATTTTAATTCCCGAGTCGAGATTAACCCTTACTCCGTCGCTGAACTGAGTATATTTGGAAAACACTGAGCGGGTAACCACACTGTCCTTTGCCGGAGGAGTTTCCTTTTTTACTATGAGTGGTTTGGAGAGGGCGGAATCTTTTACGGCATCCGGAATTATTTCCATCGAGTCAGCTACCACAGCAAGGGAATCTTTTTCCGCCACAACAACCGGGTTATCCGGAAGAACGTAGGCGGTTATGGGGGAAATATATAGAACCACTGCATAACTGAAAACCAGATAACCTACAATCACGGGGAGTTTATAAGTTTCCGATTTATAATTCTTATACACCCACAAAATAACCAGCATGACTGCTATGTTTTTAATCAGTGCCTCTGTGGGAGTCATGCTTATCACCTCGCCGAAGCAGCCGCAGTTATCCCCCGCAGTATGGAAGATCATCGAGTATATTAGCTGGAGGTCAAATATTACAAGCAGTAAAAACGCAGCGGGGAGAAAGACCTTTTTAATATAAGCCCTCTGGAGCAGGGCGAAACCGAGGAATATCTCAAAGCCGATTATCAGTCTGCTGAGATAAGGGACAAGCTCCCAGCCGATTATTTTCTGATTAACAATTATCAGTTCAAAGGGTTCTATGGGGAAGAGTTTGGAGAAACCGGAGAGGAGGAACATGAAGCCGGTAAGGTATTTAAGTGCTAAAATTGTTTTTTCTTTCATATCAAATCAGTTGATTATCAGCAAATAACCCCGGCGCCGAGGCAGTAGTCGCCGTCATAAAAAACCGCAAACTGTCCGGGAGCAATTCCTTTATCAGGTTTTTCAATCACAACCTTTCCGGTGCCGTCCGGGTTCAATTCAAGCGTGGAGTGATAGAAATTTGCACCATGCCGGATCTTGACGCCGAGTTGTTTTTTATCGGGGGGAGTGTTTTCTATCCAGTTAAAATCTGCCACCGTAAAAGTTTCTTTCTCCCTGTTGATTATTTCCTCATTGCGCGAGATATAGACGATATTAGCCGGGACATCCTTATTAACCACGTACCAGGGTCCGCCGTGCAAACCCAGTCCGGAACGCTGCCCGATAGTATAGAAGTAGTAGCCCTTGTGTCTGCCGAGGCGTTTACCCGTCTCGAGTTCGATAATATCGCCGGGGAGTTCGCCCAGATGCTGTTTCAGGAAGTCGCTGAATTTAATCCTTCCGAGGAAGCATATTCCCTGGCTGTCCTTACGGTTTTTATTGATGAGGTTATACTTTTCGGCGATTTCCCTAATCTCACTTTTGTTGTGTGAACCGATTGGGAACATTGCGCGGGCGAGCTGGCTTTGGGTCATATAAGCGAGGAAGTAAGTCTGGTCCTTTACGGGATCGGGGGATCTTTTAAGCCGGAAGATGCCGTTGTTTTCTTCAATATTCGCATAGTGCCCGGAAGCCACTTTCTCGAAAGCGGAGTCAATTTTATCCAGGAACTGTCCGAATTTAATTATCCGGTTGCAGAACATATCGGGATTAGGAGTTCTACCGTTTTTGATTTCCCGGATTGTGTAGGAGACGATTTTATCCCAGTACTCATCCTGCATATTCACAGTTTCAAGCGGAACATCTGCCTGCCGGCAGACCTCGCGAGCGAATTTCAGATCCTCCTCCCAGGGGCAGTTGCCGAGGAATGAGAATTCATCCTGCAGCCAGATTTTAAGATAAAAAGCAGTTACCTTGTGCCCCTGATCCTTAAGGAGTCGGAGAGCCACGGAACTGTCAACACCGCCGGAGAGAAGAACTGCGATATTCATTATTTGGGGGAAATTCACCTAAATTGTTATAAAATAATCTGCAAATTAGAAAAGAAAGTGGAAATAGGCAAGGGAATAGACCATACCGCCAGAGTTACGAAAGTGCTTTTAAGATTTGAAAATATGGAAGAAATTACTATTTTTAAAATACAAATACCGACCGGAATATGAAAATAACAAAATCCATAATCCTGATACTGATTTTCTGCACGTCCCTTACTTCTGGACAGACGACGTGGGGGAAAAAACTTCCCCAACCCCTAAAGACGGGCTTGAATCTGAAATTCCTTCCGGAAAAATCCCTTGCATACAGACTCCCTTTCTTTCACAATAATGAACCGATACCCAAACCGGCAGCTCTTTTTGCCCCTGTAAAGGTGCTTATAAACGACGGACAGAAGAAATGGACTTATACTTACGATTTGCGGGGGAATATGATTTCGGAATTCGAATCCCGGAATGATAACGATACGGGGTGTCAGAGTGAAAGGAGCTGGGTATTCGATTCAGCCGGATTACTGCACGGGGAACAATTCAGGGATGAGGGGGAGGGGGAAAATCATGAGCGAATAAAGTTCTTTTATGATAAGCCGGGGCGGATAAATTCTTATATCATTGAGGAGATGAGCTACGAGGGGTGGCGGAACTTTATGAGAATTTCTTATAGTTTTAAAGAAACGGGGCTTCGGCAGACCTGGTTAAGGGAAAAATGGCAGGAGGGGACTTGGGTCAATGATATGCATGCAGAGTACCGGTATGGTTCAGCGGGAAAGCTGTCCGAAATTAATGCGGATATTTGGGAAGGGGAGAAGTGGAGGCAGCTGGGGCGCTATTTTTTCGATTACGACACTGCGGGGAATTTGGTCTCGGAGATTTGGTGGGAAAAATGGGAGTTTGGGGAGTGGAGCGGAACGGACAGGATACTGAGCACTTACGATGGAAAGGGGAATCTGCTGACTGAGACATTCGAGTGGGGGGCTAGTGGTGAATGGCACAACGGGGAAAAGTATTCGTACTTTTATGATACACTTTTCAATCTGACGGGAATAGCCGGGGAAGTGTGGGAGAAGGAAAAATGGATGCCGTTTTGCAGGACTGAATTTGCGTACGATTCAAACTGGAATGTGATTAAAACGGAGTTCAGTTCTCTTTATGACGATAAATGGATGCCGGATGAGGGATATCTGGAGATTATTTACAACAGTAAAAAAAACAGACTGTTTTATACCGGAAGAAACTGTTCGGTGGAGTATTCAGGAATAGGGAAATAAATCAAGCAATCGTATTTAAAGCTGATAGCGGGCTTTTGAGGTAAATATTTAAAATAGTGAAGATATAACAAAACAGGTAACATTCATGGAAGAGGAGAAAAATAATCCGGCAGGCACAGATAGTGTTGAAGGAATTGCGGATTATCTGAGTAAGGCTGATAAGGAAGAAATGGGGATTTTGCTATTCAGGTTAAATCCTCATCCGATGTGGGTTTATGATTTGGAGACTCTTCGCTTTGTGGACGTAAACCTTTCCGCAATAAAGAACTATGGTTATTCAAGGGAAGAATTCCTATACATGACATTGGAGGATATACGTCCTGCAGAAGAAATCCCCCGACTGATAGAAAATATCAAAGTCCATTCGGAAATCTCTCAACTGGACAGAACATTCAGACACAAGAAAAAAGACGGAAGTATCATAAATGTTGAAATCACCTCGATAGGATTAACAACTGAAAGAAGAGAATTGCGCATTGTAATGGCTATTGATATAACAGAGCAATTCAAGGCACTACAAGCGCTCAGAGAGAGTGAAAGCAAGTACAGGAATTTAACAGAGAATCTGAATCAGGTTGTTTACAGCGTGGATCCTCAATCGCTTGAAGCGACATATATTAATAAAGCGGTATTCGATATTTTTGGATATACAGCAGAAGAGTGGCTTGCAAATCCCGGATTGTGGGAACAAACTATCTATTCCGAAGACAAGAATGATGTGATAGCGAAAATCATGCAAGCAAGGGAATCTCTGAACAATTCTTTAATTGAGTACAGAATAATCAAGAAGGACGGTTCATTAAGGTGGATTATTGACAGATTTCAGTGGGAACGTGATGAGCATGGCAAGGTGACTGCACTTAACGGAATTATCTCGGATATAACAGAAAGAAAAACAGTTGAGACAGAACTGAGAATGAGTGAAGAGAGGCTGAAGTTTGCCCTAAAACAAAGCTACACGGGGGGTTGGGAAATTGACCTGGCGGATAGGAAAGCTTTCAGGACACCTGAACATGCTAAAATTTTTGGATATGATGATCTCAATTCGGAATGGTCTTTTGATAAATTTATTGGACATGTGATCCCCGAAGAGAGAGAATATGCAAAAAATATTTTCCTGAATGCGATTGAAACAAAAACCGACTTCAGATTAGAGTGTCGGATAAGAAGAACTGACGGTATGATAAGATGGATCTGGGCAGCCGGGGGGCATCAGGTAAACATTGATGGTACGGTGAAAAAGATGGCAGGCATTGTAAAGGATATTACTGAAAGCAAGGAAGCGGAACAGCAATTAAGAACTTTAATGACTCGCTTAATTGAATCGGAAGAACAGATGAGAAAAGTTGCGTCACATCAGTTGCACGATGAGGTGGGTCAGAATCTTACCGCTCTTTCCATCAATCTGAATTATCTTCTTTCCCAGATAGCTGCCGGAGATACAAAGAAGCTTAGCGACAGGTTGAGCGACTCGATTTCCATACTAAATGGTACCATGGATCAGATAAGAAGTATAATGGTTGAACTGCGCCCCTCAATACTTGATGATTACGGATTATGCGCCGCATTAAAATGGAATCTGAATTTGTTTAAGGAAAGGACAGGGATAAACATTATATTTGAAGGGAAGGAGCTTGATTACAGACTGCCTGTGAATGTTGAGTACTCCGTTTTCAGAGTTGCACAGGAGGCACTTCATAACATAACCAAGCATGCAGATGCAAAGAATGTTAAAGTTGTCCTGACTGAGGAGAAGAAAAAAACAGTACTTTTAATTAGTGATGACGGCAGGGGCTTTGACACAAAAGAAAAGAGGGCGGGGGAATTAATCCATTTCGGGATTCTAACTATGGCAGAGAGAATAAAGCTTATCGGAGGGAATCTTGAGATTACCTCGACGCCTGGCAAGGGAACAACAATAAAAATTGAAGTCGGGAGATGATAAAATGTCCATAAGAGTATTGATAGCAGACGATCATACAATTCTGAGAGAGGGATTAAAGTTGATACTGGAATCCAGGGGGGATATCAAGGTTGTTGCAGAAGCAACGGACGGTCTGGATGCAGTGAAGAAAGCCAAGGAGTTCAACCCTGACGTAATCGTTATGGATGTGTCCATGCCAAATATGAACGGAATTGAGGCAACGGGGAGAATATTAGAGGAGAATAAAAAAGTAAAGATCGTTATTCTTTCGATGAAAGCATCCAGCGAAGATATTTACCGGGCACTGCATGCGGGAGCAACCGGATATCTTTTAAAGGAATCTGCAGGGAGTGAGATTGCTGATGCCGTGCATGCGGCAGTGAACAACCGCAGGTATCTGTCCCGCAAGGTGGATGATATTCTGATAGACAGTTATATTTTCGAGAGAAAAAATTTAACTTCACGCAGCCCACTAGAGTCTTTAAGTTCGCGGGAGAGGGAGATACTTCAACTGGTTGCTGAAGGAAAAACAAGTAATGAAATCGCTTCGATGCTCTACCTTTCCGTAAAAACGGTGGAGACATACCGAAGCAGACTAATGCAGAAATTAGTGCTTAAAGATAGTTCTGCATTAATAAAATTTGCGATCGAACAGGGCTTGGCAGGTAATTAAACAAACCACACCCATTTATATTCCGTAAAACAACCTTCCAAAAGACGGAATCTTTCCAAAAATAGTCAAACTTCCCCTACAAAAGATGTAAGGATTACCTTACAAACTTCCTTTTTTCACAAAACTATTTTTACATAACAATTTGAAAAATTTATGACGAATAAAACCCTACTAATAGTTGAAGACCATCATAACCTGAGAATGTCCCTGGCCGAGTGGCTAAGTGCATTGCTGCCGGATTTTGAAATATTCCTTGCCGCGAGCGGAGAAGATGCAATAGGACAAGTACCAAAAATAAATCCCACGATTGCAATCGTTGATGTCGGGCTGCCCGGTATAAATGGTTTTGAACTTACCCGGATACTTAAAAAAAATAATCCCGACATAAAAATTATTGTACTCACTATTCTTGATGGGGCTGATTACAAAATCGAGTCTTTTTCTTCCGGAGCTGATGCATTTGTAAACAAAAAAGAAATGTACAATAGTCTCCCGTCAAAAATTCATTCATTTCTAAATTCAGACAATTAACAAATGGATCATTAAACAAGGAAAGAAAGACAAAATGAGGATTCCGATGGAAAGCACGCAGTATTATAATGAATAAAGAAGTAAACACAATTTTATATATAGAAGAGAAAAAGAAAGATGCGGAAGTATTAAAGGGATTATTAGAAATATCGAAACACAAGAATGCTCACTATGTTCACGTGGAAAGGCCGGATGAAGCCTTCGTGCATCTGGCAAACTATATTCCGGATGTGTTGATAGCCGGATTGAAATGGCAAGAGGGAGGATTAGTTGAGGAAGCCAGGAAAATAAAGAGTATGTCGGAAAAGTGTGAAGTCATTATACTTTGCGATAAATGCGGATCGGAAGAAGAGAATGAGGAACTGCTGAAAGAGGGAATTGATATAATTCCCAAATCGCACCTTGATAAATTCACACTATCAAGAGCAATCAACTATGCAATGGAAAGAAGAAGAAGGAAAAGATTACTGGCTGAAACTGAGATAAGATCACGAAGTTTTCTTGACGAAGATCTGACAGGAGATTATATAACGACACCGGACGGGGAGATTATTTATTGTAATAATGCCTTTGCTCAAATGTTGCGTTATAACACTGTTGAAGAACTTAAGGGACTTAATGCGCGAATATTTTATTTTGAAGAAGTGGACAGGACCTCATTTCTGGAGGAACTTAAAGACAAAAATAAATTAGCAAACAGAGAGACTCTGCTCAAAGCAAAAGACGGAGCGCCTGTTACGGTTGTGGAGAATGTGGTTGGGATTTTTGATGAGAAGGGAAATCTGCAGCAAATCACCGGTTATATGTTCGACATCACCGAGAGAAAAAACTATGAAAAGCAGCTTCATGATCAAACAAAGCTATTATCACATATTCTGAATATAATACCGGTAGGTTTGTGGATACTGGATAAAGAAGGGAATATACAACATGCTAATCCCGAAGGGCAGAAAATATGGGGAGGTATAAAACACGTAGGGATAGACGATTACAATGAGTATAAGGGTTGGTGGCTGGATTCGGGAAAAAGGATTGAAGCGGAAGAATGGGGAGCAGCAAGAGCGGTTACAAAAAGGGAAATCTCCTTAAGAGAAGAGATAGCAATCGAATGTTTTGACGGAAGCAAAAAAATAATTCTGAACTCTGCCTTACCTGTAATAAACTCAAGAAATGAGATCATAGGGATTATCGTAACAAATGAGGATATAACCGAAAGGAAAAAAACCGAAGCGGAGATTTTCAAACTAAGTCAAGCCGTAGATCAAAGTTCAGTATGCATGATCATAACCGATCCGGAAGGAAACATTGAGTATGTAAATCCATTTTTTACAAAGATCACGGGATACTCATTTGAAGAAGTCAGAGGGAAAAATCCGAAGTTTCTTCAATCAGGGCATCAGGATGAGAAGTTTTATAAGGAGCTTTGGAATACTATTCTTTCGGGGAAAGTGTGGCAAGGGGAATTCCGGAACAAGAAAAAGAACGGTGAGCTATATTGGGAAAATGCGATTATCACACCGGTCAAGAATGAAAAAGGGGAGATAGTTAATTTTATAGCGATTAAGGAAGATATAAGTGAAAAGAAGGCTATGCTGGATGAGCTGCTTGCTGCAAAAGTCAAAGCTGAAGAGATGAACAGGGTGAAGTCGTACTTCTTTGCGAATATGAGTCACGAACTCCGGACCCCATTAATAGGGATATTGGGCTACTCGGAGATACTTCAGGACTATCTCCGGACTGGTTCTGAGTTGTACGGAATGGCGACAACAATTAATGAAAGCGGGTTAAGGCTTCTTGAGACACTGAATAACATTCTGGTGTTCTCTAAAATTGAGGCTGAGGAGAAAAGCGCCAAGTTGGAAAGCAGTGATATTATTCCAGTAGTAGTTGAGTCGATTAAAGAGTTTACATCACAAGCCCGGACAAAGGGGATTGAACTGATTTATAATGACGGGCATGATAATCTTTTCTGTTTAACAGACCTGAAGCAAGTAAAGGAAGTGTTGAATAATCTGTTAAAAAATGCGGTGAAGTTTACCAGAAGCGGAAGTATTGAAGTAAGCGTACAAAAGGAAAACGGGAAGGGAATAATTAGCGTTAAAGATACCGGTGTCGGAATTCCTGAAGAAAAGCAGGAAATTATATGGGAACCTTTCCGCCAGGTTAGCGAAGGAATTGGAAGGGGATTTGAGGGGTGCGGACTTGGATTAGCGATCTCTAAGAAATGTACCGAAATGATTAGAGGGAAACTTGATTTCACAAGTCACGTAGGGGAAGGGACAACCTTTACACTTGAATTGCCGATGGCATAAAATGAATTAATTCCTGCGGTGGGGTGAGAATATGGACATGCCTGCGAAAGCGGACGATACGGTGAAAATATCCGCCACAAGGAAGATATCAGAGTGGTTAGCTGGAGAATTAGTGCTTGGCGAATAGTTTTATGTGAACAAATCTTCAAAAGCCTGTTGTGCGAGACGGCTGCCAACCTCAATTCCGCGAAGATAATCAGCTCTGGCTTCATCAAGTCTGCCAAGTTCATAATTTGCATTCCCGCGAAAGTAATAAAGGTCTGTTGAATAACCCGGTTTGGAAAGGGCGACGTCATAGTCCGAAACAGCACCGGCATAATCACGAAGATGAAATTTTACCACTCCCCTTAATTCAAATAAGGTAAGCGAAGCAGGATCGAGTTCTATTGCCTTGTTGAAATCAGCGAGGGCTTCCGAATACCCGGAAAGGGAAAAATAGCAGATGCCTCTTTGCATATATGCATCCTTGTACAAGGGATTGCTCTCTATTGCCGCGGTGAGGTCGGGAATTGCACTTTTAAAATCTTTCAAAAAATAGTATGCCAGTGCACGGAAATAGAGTGCTTCGGCGAAGCGGGGATTGATTGATATTGCTTTGGTAAACTGCCTGATGGCTTTAAGGTACTCTCCTTCCATGAGGAGTCTTTCAGCTTCTTCGAAACAGCGCCCGGCTTTTTGCACATCTTTTTTCATATTGCATGAAGGGTTAAATTATAAAACCAATATAATAAATTGAGGGGAGTTCTCAATACAAGCGAGTTTAGCTTGACGGCAAGGAAACGGATAAGAGTGATATTTGTTATTATTTTGTTAAATTTGAGATCACGTTATAGAAATATATGAAGACCAATGAAAGTTATTGAACATTTAGAGAAGGCGAAAGAACCTTTTATCAGTTTTGAAATTATCCCTCCAAAAAGAGGGGGGGATATGAAATCCATTTTACAGGTAATAGACGATTTGTCGAAGTACAATCCCCCTTTTATCGACATCACCAGTCATGCGGCGGAAGTGATTTATGAGGAAACAAGTTCCGGAATAAAGAAAAAAGTCATAAGAAAGCGTCCGGGAACGCTGGGTATCTGCGCGCTAATTCAGAACAAGTACAATATTGACGCTGTGCCGCATTTGCTCTGCAAGAATTTCACCCGTGAGGAGACGGAAGATTTTCTTATTGAATTAAACTATCTGGGGATAGAGAATATTCTTGCGATAAGAGGAGACGACAGCGGATTTACTAAACCGGTGCCGGCGGGAAGAAGTGCTAATTACTATGCGCTCGACCTGGTGAAACAGGTCAAGGCAATGAACAATGGGCACTATCTAGAGGAAAATCTGCTGGATGCTTTCCCGACGAATTTCTGCATCGGGGTTTCGGGTTATCCGGAAAAGCACTTTGAAGCTCCAAGCCTAAAGACCGACGTTAAATACACAAAGATGAAAATAGAAGCCGGGGCGGACTATATTGTTACGCAGATGTTTTACGACAACAAACATTATTTCAACTATCTGGAGATGTGCAGAGCTGAGGGGATCGGGGCGCCGGTAATACCCGGGCTTAAAATAATTACTATCAAGCCGCACCTGACAAATATACCCCGCAATTTCTTTATCAATATTCCGGATGAACTAGTTGACGAGGTGATGGAAGCACGTCCGGAACACACTATGGAAATCGGCGTTAACTGGGCAGCAAAACAGGTAACAGAATTGCTTGAAAAAGGAGCCCCAAGCATTCATTTTTACGTAATGCAGAACACGGCACCGATAAAAAGACTCATGGCGAAATTAAAGTTAGACAAGAACAATTTTTTTGTTACTAAATAAATAATATCATGTTAAAAATCCGAAAGAAAAAAACGAACAAACGATTAAAGTGGGGTGTGGTGGGGCTTGGATCATTTTCGGAACAGTCTATTATTCCCAATATGCTGCTGATAAGACGGATTAAGGTTGAATCGTTATACAGCAGTAATCCGCAAAGGGCAAAATCGGTTGCGGGGAAATACTTCATTCCAAACCATTATTCGGATTTTCGGGAATTTCTTGGTTCAGGAATTGATGCTGTGTATATAGGCAGTAAGAATTCCGACCATTACAGGCAGGTTATTCTTGCGGCTAAAGCAGGGAAGCATATTTTGTGCGACAAGCCGCTGAGTGTGACCGCTGCGGAAGCCGAGGAGATGGTCAGGGTATGCCGCGAACACAATGTGCATCTGGCAGTTAACCTTGTGTACCGGTTCCATCCTTTGACCATGAAGTTGAAGGAAATTATAGAGGGGGGAATGATCGGGACACTCGTGAATATACAGGGACAGTTTGCAACTAATTTCCTGCCGGGAGATAATTTCAGGTATAAAAAAGAATATGGGGGGGGAGCTATGCTGGATCTTGCCCCGCATGTGCTTGATCTGTTCAGATATCTGGGGGGAGAGATAAAAGAAATACACGGCTGCAATGAGAATCTTATTTATAAAACCGAGGTGGATGACTTTGCTGCGGGAATAGTAAAATTTGAGAAGGGGCATTACGGGTATTTCAATGTTGCGTTTTGTACTCCACGGGCTTTTAACCGGCTGGAACTTACCGGCACCAAAGGCTCGATAAGCATAGATAATCTGATAGCGGGGAAGTTTCCCTACTCCGCAAAAATGACATTACTGCTGGAAGGCGAGGCAAGAAAAGCATTCCGCAAAAGAGGGAACAAACAGAATAAACTTTTGAGAAGTGTAAATCATTCATTCATGAGAAATCAGGATGCCACCGTTACGGGAGAAGACGGACTGGCGGTTATGAAACTCATGGAGGAGCTGGAAACCAAATGTCGCTTAAGACGGACTTAAAAAAATATTCCCGCAAAGTCTATGAGCATGGATTCACAGCTGCTACTGACGGGAATTTATCCGTCCGTTTTTCAGAGAATGTACTGCTGATAACGCGTTCCGGAATATCAAAAGGGGAAGTCGAGGAAAAGGATATAATAGCCTGCGATCCTGACGGGAATCTGGTAATGGGACAGGGGAAAGCATCGACCGAGTTCAGGATGCACAGGTATATTTATAAAATGCGGAAGGATGTTAACGCAGTAATCCATTGCCATCCTCTGCACGCTACTGCATTCGCAACAACGGGAAACACACTGGATATCCCGGTATTTCCTGAGGTGGTTCTGACAATAGGAAGGATACCGCTATGCCGCTATGCCACCCCTTCAACGGATGAACTGGCAGAAAGCCTCTCCCAATATATCGAGTTTGCAAATGTTTTTCTGCTCGAAAATCACGGTGCCGTTACGGTGGGCAAAAACCTGAAAGAGGCATTTTACAGAATGGAAAAACTTGAACACTATGCGCAGTGCCTGACCATAGCACGCACTTTGGGGACTGTAAAGCAGCTGAGCAGAGAAGATCTTAATAAATTATATTCAGCAGCGGAAAAAGTTTACGGAATTAAACTTCACGAGAAGAATAAATTTTAGAGAGCGGAAATGAATAAATTAAAAATAGCGCTGTTTACCGGAGGCGCCTCGCCGGAAAGACCGGTATCAAAGCTGTCTTCGAAATCCATTTACCAAACCCTTAATGAATCAGGGCATGAAGTAATGCCGGTGGATCCTGCGCTCGGATTGAAGCAGCACGCTGACGTTGGGGATTATTTTGGAGAGGACAAGGGGGAAGAAATATCCCACAAAAACTACATAGCGGCAATGGGACTGGATTTTCTGAAGGATGTTGATCTTGCTTTTATCGGGTTGCACGGGAAGTGGGGAGAGGACGGGACTTTGCAGTCACTGCTGGAAATTCAGGATATCCGATATACCGGATCGGGAGTGCTTGCAAGTGCTTTGGCAATGGACAAGGGGATGTCCAAAACTATTTTCCGTCAGAACGGAATTCATGTACACAATGGATTTACAATAGTTTCGGGGAAGTATGATCTTCAGCAGGTTATGAGTAGAATTGAAGAAGAGATAGGATACCCGGCGGTTGTAAAACCAAATGATCAGGGGAGTACATTCGGACTGACAATCTGCAAGCGTGCGGAAGAGATTAAAAAAGCTCTGGATTTTTCCTTCTCTTTTTCTGATACCACGATTATTGAGACATTCGTACCCGGCAGGGAACTTACAGTCGGGATACTGGACGGAACACCGCTTCCGGTGCTAGAAATAAAGCCCAAGCACGAACTTTACGATTATGAGTGCAAATATACACACGGTATGAGCGAGTACATTGTTCCTGCGGAAATTCCCAGGGAAACCGCAAATCAACTCAGGGATCAGGCCCTCCTTGCTTACAATTCGCTGGGATGCAAGAATTATGGCCGGGTTGATTTCAAGCTCAGACCAGATGGGAGTTATGTCTGTTTTGAAGTAAACACACTTCCCGGAATGACCTCAACCAGTCTGCTTCCCAAGATGGCTAAAGTTGCGGGAATATCATTCACGGAGTTAATAGAAAGAATTATTTTAAATTCGTTAAATGGCAACGGTAAGAAGTAAAACAGATAAAAAAGGAAAACCCTGGTTTCTGATAATTTTCATAATTGCCGTGGCGATAGCGGTTTTCTTTATTGTTTTTAATCAGTCCGGGTACATCAAATACCTGAAGGTAAAGGGGGAAAAAGAACAACTCGAGAAGGACACCCTGGAGATAGGGGAAATGAATAAAAGACTTGAGAACGAGATTGATTCGCTGCAGAGGAAAGAGCCTGCCAAAATTGAGAAACTGGCACGGGAGAAGTTCAACATGAGCCGGCCGAACGAAAGAATAATCAGAGTGGAAAAGAAGTAGAGCGATGGGAGTTTATTCAAACCTTATTCCGCTGGCAGAAAGAGTGAGACCAAAAGAGCTTGAGGATTTTCACGGACAGGAACATCTGCTGGGAACAGGGAAACCGATAAGACTCATGATCGAGAAGGATGCGGTAACTTCTTTCTCACTTTGGGGACCTCCCGGGACCGGGAAGACAACAATTGCCAGACTTATTGCAGAGAAGACGCGTTCAGAATTTTTCCAGATCAATGCAGTCTCTTCCGGGGTTAAGGAAATACGGGAAATAATCGCCATAGCCAAAGAGAACCGTGCATACAACAAACGGACGATTTTATTTATTGATGAGATACACAGGTTCAATAAATCTCAGCAGGACGCGCTGCTTAATTCTGTTGAGTCAGGCATACTTACTTTGATAGGGGCAACCACTGAAAATCCATCCTTCGAGATCATCCCGGCTCTAAGATCCAGAATGCGTACTTATAAGTTAAACGAACTGGACGTCAACTGTCTGGAGAAAATTCTTCACGATGCGCTTTCGAGGGATGAGGAGCTGAAAAAGCTGGAGATTGAAATCACCGACAAGGAATTTCTTTATTATGTGTCGGGGGGAGACGCAAGAATTCTGCTTAACACACTGGAGGCATGCGTAATCCAGGAGCAGGATAAAGAGCAGATCATTATTTCGAAAGAGATAATCGAGAACGTAATACAGGCAAAGAATTTAATTTATGACAAAGCGGGGGAAGAGCATTACAACATAATATCGGCATTTATCAAGAGCGTGCGCGGGAGTGATCCGGATGCCGCATTATACTGGATGGCAAGAATGCTGGACGGGGGAGAAGATCCGCTGTTCATAGCGAGGAGACTGATAATACTTGCTTCCGAGGATATTGGTAATGCATCACCGAACGGGCTTGTACTTGCGGAGGCGGCTTTCTCAGCAATCCACCAGATTGGAATGCCCGAAGCGCGGATTATACTTGCTCAGTGTGTAACATATCTGGCGTCCTCACCAAAAAGCAATGCATCCTATGCCGCAATGGAGGGGGCTTTTTCCGATGTGCGCAATAAACCGCTTTATCCAGTTCCGTTACATTTACGCAATGCGCCGACAGGGTTAATGAAGGCGTTTGGTTATGGAAAGGATTATAAGTATGCGCATAATTTCGACGGGCATTTTGTAGAAGAAAACTACTTTCCCAAGGAACTTGAAGGAACTCAGTATTATAAACCGACAGAGCTAGGACAGGAGAAAAATCTTAAAGAGCGGTTAAAGGCGTTGTGGAAAAAGAAGAAGTACTGAGTTTAATGAGATAAAATCAGTAGGCAATAAAGTGAGTGCCGGGGAGTTGTTTAACCAGGCCTTCCATCTCAAGAGTCAGGAGGTGAAAAAGACAATCGGCGGTTGAGAAACCGGTTTTTTTTGCTATGATATCAATATGCACCTGTTCATTTCCAAGAGCTTCGAGAATCTTTTCCTGGAACATATTCAAATCTACTTTGGGTTTAACACGGTTTTCTTTATTGAGGAGGGGTTGAATTTTGTATGCGAGTTCTTCATAAATATCGTTTACGTCCTGTACCAGCTTTGCCTTACTCTCTTTAATCAACCTGTTGGTCCCCTCGGACTGATGGATATTGACATTTCCCGGGAGAGCAAATATTTCCCGGTTTTGTTCAAGAGCAAAATGGGCAGTTTGCATAGCTCCGCCATTTTCCCGGGTTTCGATAACCAGAGTGCCCAGGGAGAGTCCCGAGATTATCCGATTTCTTCTTGGAAAATTAACCGCATCCGGAGAAGTACCCAGTTCATATTCCGAGACGACCGCACCAACGCGGGGGATTTCTTCATAAAACTTCCGGTTCTCGGGGGGATAGTGAACATCAACTCCGCATCCAAGCACGGCGATTGTTCTTCCTCCGAATTTAAGCGTGGTGGAATGGGCGACAGTATCAATACCGCGTGCCAGACCGCTAACAACCGTCATTCCTTTTTCACAGATTCCGGTGACAAGTTTCTCAGTCATAATCTTGCCGTAGTTAGTGGGGATTCTTGTTCCGACAACCGCGAGGCTATAGTAATCCTGTTCGGTCATTTCACCAAGCACATAAAGAAGTATTGGGGGGTCATAGATTTTTTTAAGAAGGTCGGGATATTTGTCATCCCACAAGCTGATTATCTCTCCGCCAAGATTGCTAAGACTAAGGAGTTCCTGGTTGACATTGTCCTCATATTCCGGAAAATCTTTTTTAGCCGCGATAACTGCTTCGGCTACCGACTCATTAATTCCATTAATGGAAACGAGGGCGATTTTATCAGCGTTTAATATATTCTGAAAAGAAGAGAGGCCGTTTTTCAGTAGTCTGACCCTTGCCGGACCAATGCCTTCTACCGAGAGGAGTAATTTCAGAACGGCGATATCAGGAACAGATAAGGAATGCAAGGTTAAATCACTTTAGTGGAGAGTCAATTTTATCTACGTTGGCAACAATTATGGTATGAACGGGAGCCCGTTTATGACCGAGTATCTGCTGAACAGCATCCCCTTCCTGGACAATCAGTACTGTATCTCCCTGACCTGAGTCTATGAGGTCAAGTGCCACAATGTCAGTATTGTTCATAAATTTTCCGTCGAGGTCAATCTGACGGACAACCATCAATTTATGACCAATGAGTTCCTTGTTTTTCTGTGTGGAAACGATGTTTCCCCTCACTTTAGCGAGGAGCACTTCAGGATTCCTTGTTGTTATTTTCTTCTTTTTTCTTTAAGAGAATAGAGAGAGGGAAGATAAGGAAATAAGCTACGAACAACAGAATGGGGGAGATAAAAAGAGATTCAGTGCTATCCCAAGGATTAACAGTCATAAAAACAAATCCAATTGCGCCAATAACCACGCCGGCAATCAGAAGGATATAATTTCTGGAATCCCAGTAAATGTTAAAAGGGGAGACTAAGGATTTTTTTAATGACTTGGTTGTTTTTTTCTTTTCTATTTTTGCCATTTATTAAGCTCCGTTAAATATAAAAAAACCCAGTGCTGGGGGAGCACTGGGCCGTCTTATTCAACTCACAGGCCAGGGGAGAAACCTGTGAGAAAGACATTCCAAATATAAAACATTTTTTTTTATCAGGCAAGTGTTTATCAAAAAAAAATTAAATTTTATTTATGTATCTGATAAACAATTTTGCGTATCGTGTCGAACTGGAGATAAGGATACTCTTCACGGATACTGTCAATTGCATCACCCGCACTAATTTTGTTTGATCTAAGTTGTTTGAATTTTTTTCTAATCTGATAATCTCTTACGGATTTTTCGTCAATCAAACCGTGAGTGAATAAAATTTCATAAACTTCATCACTGATTAAATCAGACAGAGGGTTGTTGATTTTTGCTACTACTTGTTTCATAGTACACATCCTTTCGTTTGTTGCTAGTGATCACTGTTGGTTAAATCAGTATCAGTTATGCTATACGCGGTTTCCTTTATATTGTTAACAAAAAAGTGATTAAAATAATTCCTTTAGACAAACTGTTCAAAAGGAGACGATCCTTTTAAATTTTATAATTAGACGGGAAATGGGGAAAAAAAGTTCACAAATTTCTCCTTTCCTTACTTGCTAAAATAATTAAACTTGAATAAAAATCAAGAAAAAATGGATAAATGGTAAAAAAATAGTGCTGAAAATCACTAATTTTATTTATTTCACATAATTTAAGGCGAATTTTCGAGGAAAAGGAAAAAAAACAGGAAAAGAGGAGAATTTAAGTGGTTTAAGAGGATGAGGCCAGAAGTTACTTTATTTTAAGATGTTTCTTTAATTTTTCGATTTCGTCACGAAGGGAGGCGGCCTTTTCAAATTCCATGTCTTTTGCAGCTTTGTACATTTCCTCAGTCATCTGGCTGACAAGGTCTTTTTTCTCATCGTCGGACATATATTTCATAACCGGTTCGGCAACTTTAAGCAATCCATAATCCGGTTTTTCGTCATCTTTCTTGCGGACATCTGCAATTGAGGTAGAGAGGAGGATTTCCTCATAGCTTTTATAGATTGTTTGCGGGGTAATATTGTTTACGCGGTTGTATTCGATCTGGAGTTTTCGTCTGCGGTTTGTTTCGGAAATCATTTTTTTCATTGAATCGGTCATTTTATCCGCGTACATGATAACCATGCCATTGACGTTTCGGGCAGTTCGTCCTGCAGTTTGCATAAGAGATCTTTCGCTACGGAGGAAGCCTTCTTTATCAGCATCAATAATCGCGACGAGGGAGACTTCCGGGAGGTCCAATCCTTCTCGAAGCAGGTTAACACCAACCAGGACATCAAAGTCACCTAATCTAAGGTCTCTAAGGATTTCAACTCTTTCGAGTGCGTCAATATCGCTATGGATATATCGCACACGTATTTTTATCTTATCGAGGTAGTCGGACAAATCCTCCGCCATTTTTTTTGTGAGGGTAGTAACAAGGACTCTTTCACCGCGAACCGCACGGGTTCGAATCTCGCCGATAAGGTCATCAATCTGGCCTTTAATTGGACGTACGGAGACTTCGGGGTCCACCAGTCCGGTGGGGCGAATAATTTGTTCGACAATAACGCCTTCAGATTTTTCGAGTTCATAATCACCCGGAGTTGCACTAACGAAAATCACCTGATTGAGCATATTGTAAAACTCTTCATATTTCATAGGGCGGTTATCGAGAGCTGACGGGAGACGGAAGCCATATTCAACGAGGACAGATTTTCTAGCGCGGTCGCCGTTATACATTCCGCGGATTTGGGGAATTGTGACGTGAGATTCGTCGATGATAACCAGCAAGTCGTCTGGGAAGTAATCGAACAAGCAGTAGGGTCTGCTGCCTGGTTCGCGGTTGTCGATATGACGGGAGTAATTTTCTATTCCGGAGCAATAACCGATCTCTTTCATCATTTCGATATCAAATCTGGTACGTTGTTCAAGTCTCTGTGCTTCGAGGAACTTTTCGTTATTTCTAAGTTCTTTTAATCTTTGGTCCAGTTCGGCTTCGATCCGAAGAATAGCTTTGTTTATGCTAAGCGGATCGGAGACATAGTACTTAGCAGGGTAGATAGCGGTGGAGTCGAGTTCACGAATAAGGTCACCGGTAACCGAGTCGATCAGGGAGATTTTTTCAATTTCGTCACCCCAGTATTCAAGGCGAATAGCTTCTTCGTACTGAAAGGCGGGGATTATTTCGAGGACATCGCCTCTGGAGCGGAAGGTGCCTCTTTTGAAATCGGCATCATTTCTGTTATAGAAAATGTCAGAAAGATTGCGCATCAATTTTTTTTTGGGGAGGGAGTCGTTCTTGTTAATAAATATTATTTGATCTGCAAACTGCTGAGGTGCGCCGATACCGTAGATACAGCTAACGCTAGCGACAATAATAACATCCCGCCGACCTTCGATGAGGGAGGTGGTGGCTTTTAGGCGGAGGCGGTCAATTTCCTCATTGACGGAAAAATCCTTTTCTATATATAAATCACTTGAGACAACGTAAGCTTCGGGCTGATAGTAGTCGTAGTAGCTAATAAAAAATTCAACCGAATTTTCAGGAAAAAAAGATTTGAATTCAGAATAGAGCTGAGCGGCCAAAGTTTTATTATGAGAAATTATTAAAGTGGGGCGGTTGGTCTGTGCTATAACGTTTGAGATTGTGAAGGTTTTTCCGCTGCCAGTAACACCCAGCAAGGTTTGGAACTTATCGCCGGATTCGATGCCTTGGATAAGCTGTTTGATTGCGTTGGGTTGATCCCCTGAGGGTTTATAATTGGAGACCAGTTGAAACTTTTTCATAATGGAAGCACCTATTCTTTAACGACCCTTAGTCTGAAGAAAACTTCTTCGGGTGAGAAGATTCCGGCCAGAAAACGTTCATACATAACAGGTTCAATATTCAAGAGATGGTCCATCCATTTCAGGAGGGCAAAATGGGAGGTGATAAATTTTTTCTCCAATATTTCGAACTGAGCTTTACCGCGGTAGTTTGTCCTATGATTGAGTTTCCATTTTTCATAGAATTTGAGTTTGCGATTTCCGATATACTCATAGTTATCGAATGTGCGAATTGAGAAGGGAATTTTATGGTCGGGTTCGCCAAAGTACTTGGTATTGAGAAAGAATGGGGCATAAACAATGATAGTTGCGTTTGGTTTGCTAATCCGGTAGAGTTCGGATACTGTTTTATGAAAATCGTTAAGATGCTCGAGTATATGGGAGCAAAAAATCTCGTCGAAGGTATTATCTTCAAAGGGGTAGGGGAAAGAGGTAATATCATGTATCAAATTTCCGCCGTAATCAACTATGTCAAGATTGGTATATCCTTCCCTGATGTCATTTCCGCAACCAAGATTTAATTTTTTCATTAAAATTCCGTTATTTTTTTTTTGGATTACAAATATACCTAATCCTTAAATAAATAGTGAAAAAAAATAACTTAAGTTTTTGCACGGTTATGCACATTTCCGGGGGAAAGAGGGGCAATGCATAAGTGGAGCAAGAACAGGGGAGTAAAATGGGAGTTTAATCGAGTTAAGTACGTATTCAGTACGTATTCACTACGTATTCAGTACGTATTCAGTACGTATTCATATCGAAGGGAGAGGGGGTGGAGGGGGAGGATTTAGGGACGAGTAAGGGAAATTTTGATGAATTTCAACCAGAAATCAGAAGGAGGAGATTCCGAAAGGTTATTTTTTCAATTTTTCATACAATTTGTGAATTAAAAAAGATTATTGCCCACTGTTCTATTTTTGGAAATCTTTTTGTAAATTATAAACATGGATTATATTGATTATTCATATATAGCGGTATTTGTAGTAATTGCAGTTATAAACTTTTTAAAGACTGCAAAGAATTCACCAGCATTCAGAATTGCGTCATGGACAATAATCTTAGTACTGTTCACCGGAGGACTGTATATTATTGACTGGCAGGCTGATCTGATAGACGGAAAGATGAGGTTTAATTTACAAAGGCAGACTAATGCCCTAGCCCAGTCAATAAATCCATCGCATGTGATGCAACTTTCATTTTCCGAAAATGATTTAAAGAAGCCGGCATATATCAGAATGCGGGATCAACTGGTGACGTATTCCAAAGCCTTGGGGTTGGAAAATATATATACAATGAAACTCTTTTCGGATGGTTCAGTATTATTCGGACCCGAGAGCATTCCTTCAGATGATCCTTACTCAACGCCCCCGGGGACGACATATGAAACACCCTCAAAAGAATTATACGAGAGTTTTGTATCAGGGAAACCATTTACAGAGGGTCCAACAACGGATGAGTATGGTGAATTCGTCTCCGCAATATCACCGGTTTTTGATCCTGCAACAGATGAAGTGCTGATAATGCTAGGTGTGGATATAGATGCGGATGAATGGCGGGCAAAGATTCATTATCAGAAAAGCACAGCAGCAATTATTGTTTTGCTTTTGACAATTATACTACTAGCAATTAACCTACTGCTGGATGCATACCAGCGAAATCTTTTATTGAAATACAGATGGGCTAAGTACACAGAAGCATTGACAGTTGCAATAATCGGCATATTAATTACACTGATCACCGCACTTATTCTTTATCAGAAAGAAAATATTGACAGGGATAAGGTGTTTGCGACAGTTTCCGGCAAGGAAATAATGAACATCAGCAATGATTTCAGGGGGATAAGAGATTACGGTTTCAAGATGTTAGTAAGCTATTTTGCTTCTTCCGATAATATATCGGAAAAAGAATTCAAGTCAATGATAAGTTCAGTAGCCGGAGCAAATGCGTCAAAGGTCATGATGGGATGGGCTCCGGCAGTATCGAAAGAAATACCGGAAGGAACCAGGCAAGCAGATCAAAAGGCAGGTTTCAGCAAAGAGAAAGTCTGGGACAAAGAAGCTTTCAAGTGTGATCCAAATTTACCACTTGAGAAGATAAAATTTCCCTTGATGTTTCTGGAGCCGGTGGGGGAGATGCAGGCTTTACTTGGGACGGACCTTAACTCTGATCCATATTTTATGCGTGCGATTAAAAAGGGAATTGAAACCAAGCAAACAAATGAGGTTGATCCTTCAGTCAAATATGTAAGCAGTAAAAATTTACAATTGATAATAGCGGTTAAGCCGGTCTATTCTCAAACATCGAGAGAGAATGAATTACTTGGTTTTGCGGTAGGAATATTGCATACAGAAAAGTTTTTAAGAGGGGATTTATATTCGGTAAATGAGGGGAATGCTTTTTCAGAGATAGATTTTTTCCAGACTTATCCTAACTCTCCAGAAAGGTATATTTTATCTACGGATGAAACGAGCAACATTCTGATTCATAAAAAAATTGAAAAATTCAGCTTAGTATCGCTTGGTGAACTTTCGTTCAGTTATCCTTTATTTGTTTTTGGTAACACATATATGATGGTTGCAAGAGCAAGCAATGTATTTACAGATTATTATCAGAATAATGCATACTTGTTCACTATTATTGCAGGGATGAGTATAACTGCAATTTTAGTATTTTTAGTACTATTTATAAACCGGCGAAATGTAGATCTTGAAAGGATAATAGAGCAACGTACTCATCAATTGAAGCAAAATGAATCTGAACTCAGGTGGCTTTTCAAGAGCATGTCGAGTGCTTTTGCAGTATTCAAGACGGTGTATGATGAGACCGGGGATTTTGGGACATTTAGTTTTGAATATGTGAATGATGCGTTTGTGAGAATGGCGGGTTTTTCATTTGGTGATATTCAAGGAAAGACAAACAAAGAGCTATTTCCAGAAGTAGATAATGTCTGGTGCAAGAATTTCAGAGAAGTTGCAATGCAAGGGATGACCAAGGAATTTGAGATGTATCATAGCGGAATGAATAAGTATCTAAACGTGAATGCATACCGTCCGTGGAATACAACGGAAAGATTCTGTGTAATATTCGATGACATAACGGAGAAGAAGAAAGCACAAGATAAAATTATCAGATATTCAAAGCGACTTGAACTTCCCATGAAGGTAGGTAATATGGCATGGTGGGAACTGAATATAAAAACGGGAGAGATTAAATTTGACAGACAAAAGACAGAAATGCTGGGGTATGAGGCTAAGGATTTCAGTCATCACAGTAATTTTACGGCAATTATTCATCCGGAAGATCAGGAAAGGACAGAAGTTAAGTTAAGAGATCTGCTCTCCGGAAAGGACAGCAACTATGAAACAGAATACCGAATAAAAACAAAAACGGGGGAGTATAGGTGGTTTTACGAAATAGGGGCAATAGAGACGAGAGATGAGGAAGGGAAGCCACTGCTTATCACCGGTGTATCTATGGATATTACTGAACGGAAGAAGGTGGCAGACGAAGTGCTAAGGAAAAACCAACTACTTATTCAAGCAAACAGCGAAAAGGACAGATTTTTTTCGATAATTTCGCATGATCTGAGGGGACCACTTGGGAGTTTCATGACGCTTTCACAAATGATGGCAGAGAATATTGAGGATTTTGATCAGTTGGAAATAAAAAAATTAACTGAAGACCTGAAAGACTCAGCGACGAATCTATATGAATTATTAGAGAATCTTCTTTCCTGGTCAAAAATGCAGCAGAACAAGATAGCATTCGAGCCTAAGAGATTCAATTTATCAGAAATTGTGAAAAAAAATGAAGATCATTTGGCAAATAGTTACAAATTAAAGGGGGTTGAGTTAATTACAGATATTTCAGAAGACATTGAAATAACGGCAGAAAGGAATATGATAGGCACGGTTATAAGAAACTTTATGTCGAATGCATTAAAATACACACGCAAGGGGGGGATGGTAATTGTATCCGCAGAAATTCTCGCAAACAATAAGGTTGAAATCTCAGTGAGAGACACCGGAATCGGAATGAGTAAAAAATTAATGGATTCGCTGTTCCGACTTGATGTAAAATCGAGCCGAATGGGTACGGACGGAGAACCAAGTACAGGGTTAGGTTTACTTTTATGTAAGGATTTTGTAGAGAAGCACGGAAGTAAGATAAACATTGAGAGCAGAGAGAACGAGGGGAGTAAATTCAGTTTTGTGATATAGAGTTATCTTTCTTCCGGCAAGAGGGTAGAAAGAATTTTATTTAGCGGCATAGTGCAAAAACCAGAGGTTATATAAGATTATTCTCAGCGAATATTCTGTTCAGTTTTAATTTTTGTTCCGATATGAATGAAGGAATTGACGCAAGATTCTCATGTGGATAAGCTTCTTTAAGCCCGATTTCCAAGCAATAGTCCATTCCGGTCTCAAGATTTTCCCTGAACTTTTTCAAATAAGAAATTCCTTTTTCATCCAGTTCGATTGTGTCGAATAATCTGTCAATATAGTTAACGTATAACTCGATTTCCTGGCAGAACATGTGTGGTCTTTCTTCAGGAACAAGTGAAAGACCTCTGCCGTAGATATGGTCTATCATTTCGCGAAGAGAATATTCACGGTTAAACCAGACAATATTCGGACCCGGGCAGATTGCCTGAGGCGAAACTTTCTTTTTATCTATCCCGAGGGAAATTAATGTTCCGTTCCCTAAATGCTCGCACAAGCAAATTTTCTCGTGCACCGCATTAATAAATTTTCTTTTATTTTCTTCTGATGTATCCCAGTTGTTAATTTCACTTATCTTTTGAGTCTGGTAAAGAGTTGAAGCAGTGCAAATAGGGGTGTCAGAAAATTCCGTATTCGAAACGAGGCAGCCTTTGGGGCAGGGGGAGCCGGGTTTTGGAGTAAGAGATTTAGTTTTTGTCCAATGCTCTGATCCTGTGTTTCTAAGATTATTAAATGGAACGCCAAGTGGGGAAGAATTACTTAAATAGAGGTCATCTTTTGTTGCGTTCATCAATAATTCCAGAGTATCTCTGTCAACATTAGTGGCTTCGTGTACCAAAAGGAAAGGGCTACCCCATCCGGTTGAATCGCACCCAAAATCTTCAATCATTCGTTGAGCTTCTCCGCTAGTTCCAATTCCCCCCTGGACGGTTATTAAGGGTTCTTCGGTGAGGGCGGATAGGGGAAATTCCCGGCCCATAGTTTCATAGTATCTTTGGATTACAGGTTTCAATTCTTCGGTGAGCTGGGCTTTTTTCTCTTTGAATTCACGTAACAAGAATGGAAGCAAGAGACCGTTTGAAACAAATGAATGACCGCCGCAGTTTAATCCCGACTCTATTCTGAATTCGCTAACTTCGAGACCTTTTGCCGCTAAAAATTTCCCCTGTATCAGAGCGGAGCGGAAGTCACTAACTTTAAGAGTAATTTTCTTTTTTAATTGACCAGTATGGTCCCGGTAAAAATCGCTGAATTGAGAGATGGAAGTGAACAGACCACGGTTAATTCCGGCTGAAAAAACCACGGATGAACTCAGGTTGCTTTTAGCAAAACCCCGGAGAGCAGCCTTAGCTTCGCTGAACTCGTCGCCGGTCATTTCCTTTCTTGTTGTTAGATTAATCTGGTCTATTTTAGACATTATATTAACGTCAATTGACCCGGGGAGTATAGAGTCATTTAATTCTGCGGCAAGAAAATCCTTCTGAGGTCCTTCCACTATGTGAAATAATCTGTTATAAGCATGCTTAAGGGGACTACTTTCAGGAAGCATTTCGAAGTACTTGCTTTTGTTGTTTTGCTGAAAGAAGGGCTGGTTCTTAATCTCTTCAATTTTAATATTTACTATTTTCTGAACAAGGTTCAGGTATTCGGTAATTCTTTTCGCCCGACTGTCAAACTCATTATGAGCAATTTCTTTAAAACTGAAGTTATATTTCCGGGCATAGAATTTTCTTACCTTTTCCACAAGGATGTCGTCAATAATTGAGATCACTGATGATATCCCAAACGGTGCCACCTTGATTGGGGTATCTATAGAAAAACCAGTTCCCATTACGGGTATGTGGAACAAATGATAATTGTTTTGCATTGAAACTCTTTTTAATTATCTTAATTCAGACTAATGGTAAGAATCCAGATGGGGTTAAAAATTAGAAACACATTAAATATAAACAAAAATAGAACTATTTCTGCTTGAATACAATCCACTTATTTTTCCATAAACCACGCCCGGAGCAATTTGTCAGACAGAAGACCGGGTTAAATAAACCGAAATTCTTAACATTTGGGAAAGTATCGTTTTTCTGTTTCAGAGGAAGAGGTTTTTTGCTATACTTGTAATATTAATCAATAATATTTTTAGTATGATAAGATATATATTTATATTTAGTCTTTTTGTGGCTCAGTTGCATGGGCAGACATATAAAGCTGTTCTTTATAACGGTACCGGTGCGGGGTCTCAGGAAAAACTTCTCGCTATGACTCTCGCCGGGATTGTAAACAGGGATTCGGCGAGATTATATCTATTAAACGTGTATGAAACATGGAGTTATAATCAAACCGATGAAAAATGGAGGGATATATACAGGAGTTACGGGAATGTTCAGTTTGACTCAGTTCAGATTGTATCTCAGTTAATAGACAAATTCAGGGAATATATTCAAGGGGGAATATCGTACGATCCAAACCGTTATTATTCAAATTTTTCGGGACAGAATTTCAGATGGCAAGCGGAACAAGCGGCGATGATAGGGGGGCTATGTAACCGGCTGCCAGTTACTTCCGCCATGGCAACTTTGTATAATCTGCCGCTGAGCGATTCGGTACTGATTACAGATTCATTTAACGATGATTCACCGGTCTGGGTTACAGGAAAAGTTGATAATCCGACACATCCATGGAACAATACATCGCTCAATGAAGAAGCGCGGTATCTGACACTGTTAAACTGGGGAGTTCAGAATATCCTTCCACTGTGCAATCCGTCGAAATTTTACATCCGCGAAATCACGGACTGGACGGTTTCTCAAAAAATGTTTCAGGTAAATCTTGCGGGGACAGACGGTCTCGACTTAAACTCAATGCCCGTTGCCAAAGCGGACATTTTAGAAAATGTCCTGACTTACCTCAATTCTAAAAATCCCGACCGGATATTCCACATCTATGGCTGGATCCAACCCGAACCAATGACACAGTGGTTTGCTTTCTTCGGATCAAGTTTCCATGAAACCCTTCTGGGGAATCTCTCTTTTCATTCATCATTTCCGGTTGAGCAGCAACATTTTATCCCGAAATCCCGGGTTGACCCCGATACCGTCGAACTGAAAAATAAGTATTATATTATTTTTATCGGTTCGGAAGGGGATGCCGCAAACTGGGTGGTTGGTTTCCAGTCCGGTGCATGGTTTTCGGCTGACAGGGGAAAAGTCCCTGTCGGCTGGGGATGGAACCTCCATTTATTCGATGAATGCCCTTTTCTGGCAAAATATTATTACGATACCGGAACACAAAACGACGGATTCCTGAGTGTAACATCTCCTCTTGGATATGCCTATCCTGATCTCTGGAGTGGGGCAGTGTTGCAGAATGCAATTGACACTACAAAATATCTTATGAACCGGTTCGGAGTCGATAATATCTATGGATATAAACACTATGCCGGAGCCGGTATGATGACCTATCGGGGAAAGACTATCAGCAACAGTTTCAATTTCCAGAAATACGGTCAGTTTCAGAAAGCAATAGATGCCAAACTCACCATGCTTTTTGATCCCCAGCTACCAACACAGATTCCCATAACAGGCTATCAGGCATTGATGTTTAATCACACCGGTGACGGGAGTTTCTATGGTACTGCCACGAACCTGACAGAAATGGCAAACAGGATTATCACCAATATTAAAAAACAGACAAAACCCGGATTCTTAATTGCCGGCTATCAGAGGTTCAGGCAGGATAACGCTTCAATTTCAAGTGCCGATATCACCATGCCCCGTTTAATTCAGGTCGTTAATCTAATCAAAGCCGATCCGATTGTTGGGATGGATGTGGAAGTAGTAACACCCGAAATGTTTTCAGTACTTATGCGTAAAAAACTTGGTCTTCTCAACACCCGCGAGGACGAAAATATCCCTGTCGGTTTTGCCCTCCATCAGAATTATCCCAATCCTTTCAATCCGGAGACGGTGATCAGATATCAGTTACCGGTAAGCAGCAAAGTAACTTTAGGGATATATGATATACTTGGGAGGGAGGTAAGGAAGCTGGTGGATGAGGAACAGGAAGCAGGAAAGTATCAGATAACATTTGATGCAAAAAGATATGCAAGCGGAGTATACATCTGCCGGGTAATCGCCGGTGATTTTGTAAAGACGATAAAGATGAGCCTGGTGAAGTAGCGTTTATAACGTTTGTAACGTTTTTAACGTTTATAACGGATAAAAGACAGTTGAGATAATTCAGAGTCATTAATGGTCATTACGCTTTGCTGTCATTAATGGTCATTGATTGTTGAATAGAACACAGATGACGCGGATTAAGCGGATTTTCACGGATAAAATACGGAATACTGTTTTTAAGAGTTTGGGGAGTTTGAGCGTGAGAACTTTCTGAATATTTTCAAGAAGTTCCGGTTGTGATTACGGAAAAACCCGGATGGCTAAAAGAACGCTAAAAACGAGATATTTATTTTTAAAAATAAACGTTTCACCTATTGACTTTAACTAAAATAAAAGCTACGTTATCCCCTGTAAATAATTTAATTTCCTTTCTCACAGTTACTATCAGAAGAATAAATAATGGATTGCAAAGTAAAAAGAACCATAAGGCAAATAAAATGAAAAAATTAATTCTCCTCAGTTTTCTATTACAGATAGTTTTATCGGACTATAGTTATTCCCAGTTTGATGGATATTATGGAACGATAAATAAACGTCCAACATATGGATATAATGGACTAGGGACTATAATGGCTCTTGGAGACCAGAATAATGACGGATATGATGATTTTTTAATTTGCACAGGAAAATACCCGGATACTCTCTATACTTTATATTTTTACCATGGGGGTCCGGTAATTGATACGATTCCATATTTTCAATTTTCCCTTCCGTTCAGAACTACGACAGGACCAAGAGTTATAATTGCTCCTGATATTAATAAAGATTGGTTTAAGGATATAATAATATCTGTAGTTCGAGTAAACCCGGCAGGAGGAGTGTTACTGGTTTACTATGGGGGTCCGATATTAGACAGTATTCCCGACCAGATGGTCAATCAACCTATTGGAGAGGGAGCCTCTTTGGGTTGGGCATCAGAATTAACTTTGATAAGAGATTTTGATGGAGATGGGAATCAGGAACTTGCCTGTTATGATCCATTTATTCGATACAGCAATAAATATTGGGGCACAATATATTTCCACAAAATTTCTAACGGAATAATAGACTCTATACCTTTCAAGATTTTGGAGGGGAGTCAGACTGATAGTATAAGGATTGAAAAAATTAAATCACACGATATTAATCGGGATGGCCTTGCTGATTGCATTATACGAAAAACAAAGTTTTTGAAAAATGGATATACTGAATATTCAGAATTGTTAGTATATATTGGAAATAGCTCCTGGGATGTATCAACGTTTACGCAGAGTATTAGAAGGTATAATCAACAGGAAATTATTAAACTGTCTTATTACACATTCTATCACGATATTACATTGGATGGAAAGACAGATGTAATAACCGAATATGTCGGAGATCCGTATTATCACAAAGGAGCACTATTAAAAGGGGGGTTCCCGGTAGATACGACAATCTGGAAAACATTAAATACTTTAAACATCTATATAACAACAGAGATTGCAGAAGATTTTGATGCCAACGGTGACGGAGTGCCTGATTTGCTGATGAAAATGTACGGATTAGCATCACATGATACATATCTCTGGCTGGGTTCAAGCAATTTTCAGCAATATCCGGTAAAAAGATGGTATGCGCAGGAATATTATGAGGGAGTTAGATCAGGAAATATAGGAGACGTTAACGGGGACGGAGCGGATGATATTTATATAGGGGTGGCAGATGATAACACCACACATACATTCCCCGGAAAGGTGCACATATATCTTGGAGATACGAGTGTACACGTTCCAATCACACGAGTTGACGAGAAAGATAATGAGAAACCGGAAAGCTATGAGCTGCTTACCGCACATCCCAACCCGTTTAATCCGGAGACGGTAATTAGTTATGAGTTGCCGGTAAACAGTAAAGTAATTTTAGGGATATATGACATTCTTGGTAGGGAGGTATCAAAGCTGGTGGATGCGGAACAGGAAGCAGGAAAGCATGAGGTGAGATTTAACGGAAGCGGTCTTGCAACCGGAGTGTATATTGTCCGCTTTTCATACCGCCAAAGCGATGGGCTGGAAGTAATAAATTCATTAAAAATAGAACTAATAAAATAGGAGTTTGAAATGAAGAAGATGCTTTTATTTATTGTTTTTACAGTTCAGATATTTGGTCAAATGGATTTCAGTCAGTTCAATAAAATTGGATTCGGTGATTTGTATCTGTTGTCTGTAATTAGAGGTGATACTAATTATACAAACGGCAACATAGATTATCCATTGCTGAAGCAAATGGGATTGACACATCTTGCCACCTTTGCAGACAATATTCCTATATCGAACCACCAACAAGGTTTGAAGATATTGGATAGAAACTTTGAACGTTCGAAGTATGTTTTGGACACCAATTTTAATGCATTTGTATATTCGTTTGCTATGGGAAATAAGGATATGGTACCCTATGAGATTGGTGGATCGCCCATAGTACAGCCTATTGTTCTAAATAAGGATAATAATTGGGGATTTGGCAAGGATATAGGTTCTGAGAATGCTTTCTTTTCCCATTGGCAAACTTCTGATTCCTGTATAGGAGACCAAGATTATCCTGATATTTCCAATTATAATGTACGAGTTTCATTCGCAGATACATCGGACCCCATGCACAGGGAGGGATCTTTAGTCCATCTAAATATGCATCCGGATCACCAGCCATTCAGTAAAATTAAGAGAGCCGGAATAGAAATTCAATTTAAGTATAGAGCGGGTATCAGGGTAAGAATAAACAAAAAAGACACACTAAATGATAATGACTCGGTTTTATCAGTAAGAATTCAGGAAGTACTGGTCCCGGCTAAAAGCGAAGAATTAAATTATTCGCCAAGAAGTACAAAAAACATTGAATTATACACTGTGGCTGAAACTCTGGATACAACTATTTATATACTAAAAAGTCAGTTCCCGGATTCAAATTACCATGACATTTTTACACCCTATTTCGTAAAGAGAAATGGATATAACCATTCCCTTATAATGAGAGTTAAATGGCTAAGAAAGTGTAATGTATATATTGACAAAGCTTACGTATTCAACCAGTTTTATGATAGTCTGTTTGTACAGTCACCGACAATCATAGCTCAAAAAGAATCATTGATTACAAGCAGTTTTATTCCAAACAGGACTGATCCGAACTATGCTCACGCATACTTTGATGAACCGATGCCCTTGCAGTATTACGGACAGCAAAGGGTAAGTCGCTTATGGGAGACAGCGACAATTCATCAGAAATATGTAAAGGGGGCGGATATGTGGTTTGATAATACAAATCTTGAACTAATAAATTATTTACACACACCTCAAAAGCCCAAGTACATTTTATCAGATCACTATCCGCTTGATGTAAATGCAGCCTATACCTCAACGGGCCAAAACTCTCTTCAGACAAGGTTTCAAACACTTGTGGGGTATAGTAAAAATCAGTGGGGAGGATTAGTGATAAATTTTGGTCTGCGTCAAATGATAAACTGGGCTCATAATTTTAATTCTGATCATAGTGTTGTAAATGAACATATCCCGTTTTATCACACTATCCAGTGTCAGGGGGAGGTTTACAGAGATGAATCTGGAAATGCTACACTTAATCTAAGAAGACCCACCTATAATGAAATAATGGCACAGGGCTGGCTTGCCTTGTGTTACGGTGCAAAAGGGTTGATGTATTATAATGTAGAAACTCAAACTCCCTCAAGCGATCCACTTGATAAAGGATATTATGTTTATGGACTCTTTGATTCGGGTGGTTATGGAACAAATTCACATGGTGATTCATTATACTCTCCTGCCCCTGATTCTCAACGACCAAACATAAGGTACTATGCCGTAAAAGAACTCAACAACCAAATAGACGCAATAAGTTCAACGCTAATGGACCTTACCTGGTATCAGGGAGATAGCAGATATGATTCAATTCCCCTTACCGGGACTTATATAACATCGGTAACAGCACATACCGGTAATCCCCCTAATTTTGATCCGACCTCTGAGACATTCGTGGAGCTGGGGTTGTTTAAGAAGACAACCTCGTTTTCTGATAACTGCCTTGATTACTTTATGGTTGTGAACAGGAGATGTTTAGAAAGTGAGGGGAGGTTTATAAGAGTAAAAATTAATAAGAGCGGGCTGGGATTTAAGAATTGGAAAGTAACCGATATTGGGAGAGATACTTCATATGTAATACTCGACACAGGGAGCGTTAACATATATTTTGAACCGGGACGCGGAAAGCTCTTCAGACTTGAACCGGTAATGATAGCGGGAGGGACTCTGGCATATAATGAAACCGTACCACAAAACACCTCATTTCAGGTAAAAGGAAACGTAATAGTCCCTTCAGGAAAAACGCTCACCATAAATTCAGGATCAAATCTGACATTTATAGACAGTTCTAAGCTCACTGTCTCGGGGACACTGATAATTAACGGTACAAGTAATAATAAGGCAAAGCTTGATTTCACATCCGGGGTAACCTGGAGGGGATTATTTCTGAATCCCGGAAGCAGTGCGACTATTGATTATGCTGAGATAGAGG